>Ga0247841_10004813_pt1 | contig 22678 bp, 24 predicted proteins | sample LaCruzMarch2015__2_FD_192410 | JGI IMG/M metagenome (GOLD analysis project Ga0247841, IMG submission 192410) | Freshwater microbial communities from meromictic Lake La Cruz, Castile-La Mancha, Spain - LaCruzMarch2015_18m | ecosystem: Environmental > Aquatic > Freshwater > Lake | place: Spain... | reverse complement strand
GTCAATTTTCATAGCTAAATTATAGCAGTAAAAACACTTACAAGTCAAAATACTTGACAGATAATAAAAAATATGTTAAATTTATATGTTATCAAAAATCAGCGGCCTTTATTGAAAGGTCGTAAAATTGAACATTAAAAAATCTGCTATATACGGGGGGGAAAAATGTGGAAATGGTTAATATTATGTTGTGTTTTAGTGGGATTCGTTTTGTTTCGAATTGCCCTAAAGAAAACCCTGCAAAGAATAGACGGTCTGCCGCTCTCAAAAAAGGCGGTGCTGGTCGGCTGGCAATTTTTAATTTGCGCGCTGTTGTCGGCCGCGGCCTTGCCGGTTTTTAAAGCGACCGGATTAGAAAGCCCAATTACTCAATTCAACTATCTTTGGGCGGTCGTGGCAGTGCTTGGTGTTTTCAATGCCTATGGTGCTTACTGCCAATGGTGCGCGATTGATATTAGCATGAGCAAAACATCAATTGGCACTCAAATTGATGACGCCATCGCCATCTTAATCGGGTATTTTATTCTAAACGAATCCAATCTTTTTGGCTGGCAACTACTTTCCGGCATAGCCATGTGCTTTGCGGCAGCCTTAATTCTGGTAGGTTTCAAAAGTCGAGACTTAAAAAATTGGCTGCTTGTAAAGTATGTTATGAAATATTCCCTTATTTCGGGAGTAACCATGGCTTCGCTCAGATTTTTCAATCTCAACGACCTACCGCTTTCCGAGTTTCTGGTGTGCTGGTACGGCGGCTCCACCGTGGGATCATGGCTAGTCTTATTGTCCAAGAGAATTCTAGCCAAGAAAAAAATCGATTTGCGGCCAACCCCGGAAGATATAAAGGAAGTACCTGTATTGTCCATTTTCATCTGGGTTGCCATGCTGCTGCACTATTCGGTGGCGTATTATGCGCCAGTTGCCATCTACCAACCGATATTGCTGGTTAGCGAAGCAGTATTGCCCACCTTGGTCGGACTATACTACTTCCACGAACGGAAAGAAATGATGGCTAGAGAATGGTTGGCGATTGGTGTCGGAATAATTGGCACAATTTTAGTCGCCATGAGCTCATTTTAACATTATAGCGCGCCGGCAGCCTCATAAAGGTTGCCGGCTTTTTCTTTGCCTTTTACTTGCTTTTTTATCTAATTCCTGTTATATTAGCCACATGAACAACAATCTCAAAAAAATAATTTTACTCGGCGGGGATGTTTTAGCCATGTATTTTTCCCTATATTTAACTCTGATAATCAGATACTGGGGCAACTACAAACCGGAAATCTGGTCAGCGCATTTTTGGCCATTTACTATAATTTTCATTTTATGGGTGATTATTTTTTATATTTCTAATCTTTACAGCTTAAACTTAGCCGTAAATAATTTAAAATTTTATCAATCAAGCGGTAAGGCGTTAGCTATAGCCGGCTTGGCTTCACTGGCTTTTTTCTATTTAATACCGCAAATCGGCATCGCGCCAAAAAGAAATTTATTTATCTATATCATAGTTTTCGCGGTTATTTTCTATGTCTGGCGCCAATTTTATAATTGGTCGTTAAAATCATATCTGCCGAAAATAAATATCGGCATAGTCGGCTATAATAATTTAGTAGCTGAAATTATAAATGAGTTTAAGCTAAAACCCCATCTTGGCTATAATCTAAGTTTTATTGTTGATGATAAAGCGCGGGCCGGAACGCAGCCGATTTCCGAGCTGGAAAAACTTATGGCTAATAATAAATTAGACACCATAATTTTATCTTACGGTCCGGACCAATCGGAAAATTTAAGAGCGATTTTATTTAACTCGCTTTATCGCCGGATAAACTATGTTAGCCTGCCTAACTTTTATGAAGACATTACCGGTAAAGTTCCCCTGGATAACTTAAACCAAATGTGGTTTCTGGAAAATTTAAGTGAAAATAATAAGATCTGGTTTGACCGCCTAAAAATAATTTACGATTTTATTTTAGCTCTGATTATTTTTATAATTACTTTGCCCTTTTGGCTAATTATCGCCGCCATCATAAAGCTAGAGAGTTCCGGGCCGGTATTTTTTGTCATGAACCGAGCCGGGCGAAACAATAAAATATTCAGATTAATAAAATTCAGGACCATGAAAGAAGAAAATAATGACCACTCGCCCACGCAAGCTAACGATTCGCGCATCACTAAGTTTGGCAATATCTTAAGAAAAACCAGAATTGATGAACTGCCGCAGGTTATTAATATTTTAAAAGGCGAAATGAGTTTCGTCGGCCCGCGCCCGGAACGGCCGGAATTGGCCGGCAATTTAGAAAAGCTAATCCCCTTTTACGGCCAAAGGACCTTAGTTAAGCCCGGCCTGACCGGCTCTGACCAAATTTCCGGCGAATACCATTCGCCGTCGCGCGAAGACAGCTTAAAAAAATTGCAATTTGACCTCTTCTATATAAAAAACAGGTCTATGTTTTTAGACCTGTCTATTATACTTAAAACTATAGCCACGGTGGTTTCCAGGAAAGGGATGTAGTGCGCCTCTTATTTAACCTAACCGCCCTTAAGGGCGGTTTTTTATATGTTATTTTTGGTTATCATCCAAAAAAAAGTATTATTCAACAACGGTTCATTTATAGTAGACACATATCGCAAACGCGGATTATTTATAATGAACGGCATTAAATCGACCGGAGAAGCCGCTCCGCCATTTTCCAAAAACCAGACCTCGCCTCGATCAGTAAGATATTTATGGCAATTTGCATAAAAATCTTTATGAAACAGCCAATCTTTATCATAAGCGCCAAGATTTCTTGGGGTCATTTCATTAAATTTTTTCGTAAAAAAATGCGGCGGATTGGAAATAATAATATCAAACTTTTCTTCTTCGGGAATAAATTTTAAAACATCAGAAAGCCAATAATGTATTCTTTTATCTTCTGACAAGTTATTTATTTCCAATGTTCTTTTTAAAGAATTAATATTAAAAATATTTATATCAACAAACCCCATTTTTGTAATAATTTCTTGAAGATGCGAGAATATCGTCATTCCGATAATGCCGGCGCCGCAGCCAACATCTAATATGCGAAGGTCTTTAAGCCCTCTTTCACGAATCATTTTAATAGCGCCGAGAGCGGTCGGTTCGCCTTCGTTAGTGCGCCCAACGCTGCATTTGTCAACATTATAATTAATGCCGGCAATCGTAAAAATAAGCGAAGGCGATTTTTTTTGGATTTCAAAACCGGCAAAATTTAAAATAAAATTTAATAATTTTTTAAAGGATGATTTCATAAACCTTTTATTGATAAATTATTTATTTATAGAAATTATTGATTCTTTCAATAAATTAACGGCCGTTTCTACTTTTGAAATAATCCTTTAATAAATACATCGGGCAATATCAAATTAAAATTTAACAATCGATCTTCATTTTTCTTGCCTCGGCGCAATAATACATGGGCGCTGCAAACTTCTTCCTTGACCGATTTGGGCAAGCGAACGCTACTATGTACGCCGGAATAGTAGCCATACGCGGAGATTGAATCTGCTATATTTTTATTTGCTAAAATTATGCCGGTTAAATCTTTTAAATTTAAAACTATAAAATAAACCGGATCGGGAAAATCACAATAAGAAATTTTTATATCGCATAATTTAGGATGAGAATGAAAAAATTTAACATCAAACAATATATAGCCGCCTTCCTTGGTGTGGTCAACCATAAATTTCAATAATTCTTTATGCTTAGGCTCATGCTGAAATACGCCGGTGGCGGTCACTAAATCAAATTTACGGTTTTTAAATTCTTTTTTCAAATTAAAAATATTGCTTAAAATAAATTCCGCTTCCGGAGCCCTCGCCTTGGCTTTGGCTATCAGCGCGCCGGAACCGTCTACGCCCGTATACTTAATCTTTTTGTATTTCTTTTTTAAGCCATGGTATAAATCACCGCCAGCGCAACCGACATCAAACACCGACATCCCGGGTTTCATTATTTTTTCCAAAAAATATCGCTCTGACCTAAAACGCTGCCGCCACGGCCTTATTTTCCCGTGTTTTTTTAGCATCTCCTTGCCTTCCCACAATTTATAAATATCCGCCATAAAATTTAATTTAATATTTAATTATTTAATTTGGACGATCCGCGTCGCCGTCGCCTTTAGTAATATACCATTCATTTAAAGGAATCATGCGCTTATGCAAACTGTTATTTTTGGACCAAAGCATTACCGGATAACCTTTTTTTTCATAATTTATCGGATTGCATAAAAGCGGGATTTTAGCGGGCAATAATTTTTCAGGAGATACAAATCCTGCTCTCTCCACTATTTGGCATATATGCTTATTAGAGCAAAGCCAGTCAGCCCAGCCAACGTCTGAAGATATTTTACTGTTTAAGACGGTTGCCTTGATGAGCTCGGGGATGGCGTCATCCGTGCCTATCAATTCAACGATGCGAATAGTTTTCCACTTCGCTCCTTTAGGCAATTCCTTTCTAAATACAATCAGCGCCCGCAGCTCTCCCTTATCCCAAAAACCGTACCTTTCATATTTGAATATAGGATGTTCGGCATACCGCCAATCCAAAAATTCCGCGTTTCTTTTAACGCAAAAATATTTCTTCCCGGAAAAAACCGACTCCCACAAACGCTCTATATCTTTTTTAATTTCCTCAAATTTTTTTATAAATTTTACCTGCCCGCCCTTGTCTCCGGAGCCAAGTTTGGCATTTCTCTTTAAAGCCGCGCCTGATTTAACTATGCCGACGCATCTTTTCGGGTCAATAATAGCTACCAAATGAATTAAATTACCGTAATTTTTATAACCCATTGACGAATAGAGGGCGATGCCCATATCCGACCCGCCCAGGCTAATGGCCATTTCATATTGATTCTGGACATTTCCCCGAAGATGAGACATTAATCCGCGGCGCCTAAATCCCGCGTCAACCATGGTACTGGCGGAAATAAAGCCTTTATAATCATTTTTCCCATTAGTAAATATTACCGGGATATGCCCCTGATGCGCGATTATTTTATCGCCGGACAATAAAACCGCCACCTGGCCGCCGTTATTTTTGAACATCCAATTAAACAATTTTGGCTTGGCTAAAATGTAATTTTTAAAATAATTATTAATATAAAACTCTTTCAACATTTTTCGTTTTTCCATGCCGATTCCGCGCATGGCAACCTTGCCAATCTCGGGAAAATTTAATATTTTTTTCGGTAACTTCAATTTAAAATCCTTAAAAGATAATTTAGGCATAAGATTAATTAATGGCTGACTTTACGCCATAAAGGCCTTTTTCAGTCTGCAAATTAAGTTTTTTTCTTAAATCCAACGGTTTCATGACGGGACGCCCCATGGCCTCGGCAATTTCCTTGATTCTTTTTACCAGCATCTCGTTAGTGGCCAATTTCGTTCGGCCGGAGTCAAACCAAATATTATCCTCCAAGCCAACTCTTACGCCTCCGCCAAAAGTAACCGCTAACGTGTTCATCTTAAGCTGATAATCGCCGATGCCGGCAAAAGACCAAAGAGCCTCCGGCATTAACTGCTGTAACGCCAAACCGGCGTCCAGCAATGTGGCCTGCGCGTTAGCAATGCTGCCGAATAGCAAATTTACATAATAAGGCGGACGGAGCAAACCTTTTTTAATTAAATATTTTGTGTAATTAATCATGCCCGTATCAAAAACCTCAATTTCCGGCAACACTCCCTTCTCCAACATTGTTTGGGCCAATTGTTTTATCATTTCAGGCGAGCTTATGGATTCCTGCGCGTTAAAGTTAAGCGAGCTTGTTGTCAGGCTGCCGGTGTCCGGTTTGGCTTCGCCGGCAAGAAAAAGCCCGGCGGAACGCTGTTCAAACTCCTTAAAATTACGCCCGCTTAACGAAATGCCGCAAATTAAGTCTGGGCGATATTTGCGAATCCCCCGGAGTATTTCCGCGTAAATATCCGGGTCATAAGTAGGCACGCCGGCTTTATCGCGGGCGTGAAGATGAACCATGGTAATGCCGATTTCCGCGCATTTTAAAACATCTTCAATAATTTCCCGCGGTTCAATCGGCACATTCGGCGTCATCTCTTTTGTCGGAATCATGCCGGTCGGGCATAAGTTGATTATTAATTCACTCATATAATTAAATTAATTTATAAACAATATGAATATAATACAAAATATTATTTATTTATTAACGATTTCATTTTAACTTCGGCTTCAGACCAATCTTCCGGCGTGTCAATATCCAAACTATAAGCCGAGTCCATTATATAGGCGCGCGTATCATCACCATAGATGCTCGGCTCTGCTTCAAAAAGTAATTTTGTTTTAAATAAATATATAGCGCCATCGCGAGTATAAGCCTTGGGTAAGTCTTGGCGCCTGGTTATAATATTTTTTAAAGAGCCGCCGGTGGCAATCTCCATTCGCCGGTCAGCTCCAACTTTAAATTGCCAGGACGGGCTGAAACGCCTCGGAACTTCAACCACGCTCACTACCGAATCTGCGCCAGTTTTTAATATTAGCTCTGTTGCCTCTTTAATATGCCGAGCTTGCCGCCCGGGTGAAGTCGGCTCTAAAAGCAAAATATAATCAGGCGTATAATTTTCCGCCTCTTTTAAATAATTAACCGCGTGAACCATCACCGGTAAAGTCGGCGTCGTGTCCTGCGCTAATTCCGCCGGCCGCATAAAAGGAACTTCCGCGCCGAACTTTTTGGCTATTTCAGCAATTTTATCATAATCGGTGGAAACAATAACGCGTGATACTAAATTGCTTTGCTTGGCCGCTTCAATCGCCCAAGCAATCAAGGGTTTACCGCAAAATTCTTTAATATTTTTACCAGGAATTCCTTTTGACCCGCCGCGAGCCGTAATCAAAGCTAAAATTTTTTTATTTTTTATATCCATAGAATAAAAATTTAGATTATTGCGTTTTTATTATTAATAATGCCGCTGAACCCAAGCCATGGCGATGGGCCATGCCTTTGGGTATTACTAAAACATCGCCTTTGCTAAGCTGATGTTTCCGCGCGCCTATTAAATTCTCTCCGGCCCATTCGCCCGGTTCAGCCTCCCGCTTATCGCTGATTTCTCCTCCAACCCAGACTTCCTCTTCGCCCGAGAGCACAATAAATAAATCATTAAAATTATCATGGATCTCGGCTTGCGGCGAGATCTCCGCCGAAGTCACTGAAACCGAGGCTTTAACTGAATTATCAGAATTGATTCTAACCATCTTACCAAAAGGGCCATTGTTTGGCAAAGAAGCTAACATTCCCCGCACCTCTTTATCGGTCAATAGAATTTCTTTAAAATTTGTAATCATAATAATTATTATTTATAAATGATTTCCATTATATTTTTTCCTGGATGTCGCTTTCTTTCAATAATTCGTCTTTCCCGATATTTTCGGCAGCCGTTTTACCCAATATTCCGAAAAATTTTTCCGCTAAAATGCCAATTCCCGGCCTTTTTACCCAAAGATTATCTTTAGTAAATTTTTCCCCTTTTTTTATATTTTTTATAGAGACAACCGAAGCATAGGCAAAGTTAATGGTAGGCTGTTCTTCGGCTAAAATTTCTTTATTGCCTTCCAGCGCTTCTTTAATCGCCTTGGAGCCAACTATTAATTCTTTCAACTCCGCCGGATCAATTGATATTGATACATCAGGACCCGGCCAAGACTTATCCGAAGTAAAATGTTTCTCCAAAATGCTGGCCCCCAAAGCAACTGCCCCCAAACAAGTATAAATTCCCAACGAATGGTCGCTTAGGCCAACCGGCACATCAAATTTTTCCATCATTTGTTTTAAAGCATTCAAATGGACTTTGTTATAAGGCGCCGGATACATTGAAACGCAATGGAGTAAAGCATAAGGCGCGCCGGCTTTCTTAATTATTTCCACGCTTTTTGATATGGATTCAATATTATTCATTCCCGTGCTTAAAATTATCGGTTTGCCAAACGAAGCGATATGTCCAATCAAAGGATAATTATTGCATTCGCCCGACCCTATCTTATACGCGTTCACATTCAATTCCCTTAATTCGTTTGCCGCCGCGCGGGAAAAAGGAGTGCATAAATATATAATGCCGAGCTCTTCACAATATTTTTTTAATTCTTCGTGATCCGCTTTTGTCAAAGCGCACCTTTCCATTATTTCCCAAATGGAAACATCGGCATTGCCCGGCACAACTTTTTTAGCGGCCGGGGCCATTTCGTCTTCAATAACATGGTGCTGAAATTTAACGCATTCCGCACCGGCCTTTACCGCGTCCAAAATCATCTTTTTAGCCTTTCTCATATCCCCTTCATGATTTATCCCCACTTCGGCGATAACAAACGGAGAATATTTAAAACCTATCTTTCTGTTTTTTATAATTATTTCTTTCATTTTTTTATTTTTAATCATATTTAAAATCAAAAAATACTTTTTGAGTTGACGGTTTTATTTTTTTTATTATATTAGTTATCTGTTTGCTTGTCTCGGCTTTAAAATAGATGGAGCTTGAAGGATACTGGCCATGCTTTATTTGTTTTTTTACCGCCTCTTTAATGGCCGCGCTGTTATAACCCACATTCAATAAATTTTTCGCCGCCAAACGATTGCGTTGCCTCGTGCCGATATTAACCACCGGAATTCCCAAATACGAACATTCTTTAACTCCGGACGAAGAGTTCCCGACTAAACAAGCGGCTCTTTTCAGCAAATTAATAAATTCTTTCGGCCCCATGTTAGTGATAAAATGAATTTTAGACTTACTGTGTTTTTCCCTATATATTCTTATGGCGTGAGACATGTCAGCTTCGCCCGCGTCGGCATTCGGCCAAAACCAAACCGCCTGAAGCCCGAGTTTGTGCACCGCCGCCAGAGTTTCATTAATATTTTTAAAATTATCTTCTCCGGTCGTTACCGGATGCTGAATCACCATTATAAACGGCTGGTTTAAATTTATCTTGGCTCCCACGCCGCTTTTATTTAATATTTTTTCCAGATTAGAAATATTTTCCACCTGGCTTAAAAATTCGATATCTAAAGAACCGACATTATGAACATGGCTGGGGTTTTCGCCCATTTTAAGTACCCGTTTTTTTGATGCGTCATTAGTCACAAAATGAAGATGCGCCAGTTTGGTTATCGCGTGCCTGACACTTTCATCAATGGTGCCGGAAACATCGCCGCCTTCTATGTGGCAAATGCCAATATTCAAATACGCGGCCGCAACCGCCGCCGCCAAAACCTCAAAACGATCGCCGATGGCAACTACCATATCCGGTTTTAACCTTTGCAATATATTGGTAAATTCAAGAATAGCCAAACCGGTGGTCTTAGCCATGGCCACATTGTTACCGCCTTCCAATGAAGTATAAATTTCTTCTACATCTTTAAAACCCTCCATCTTTAAATCGCTGATTATTTCACCATATTTTTTTAGAAGCGCCGATCCCCCGACAATAATCTGCAGATTAAGGGCCTGATCGCCATTAATCTGTTTAAGCAATAATTTATTTCTGGCATATTGCGCGCGGCTGGTCACTATAAAGCAAATTGTCTTTTTCATAGGCGTAACTATTTTATTAAGAAATAATAATTGGTTTTTTACCGCCGACAACATCGTTGGCGTCAAAACGCTTTAAAAATAAAGGGTTATTTAAATTATCATTCAGCCCTTTATGTGTGGTTAATCCATATTTTACGCCGAACTCGACAATGTTTGGCCTAATTTTTTCATCAACCTCGGTTTCGCTCACCGCCCCGTAAGGATAGGAAATTCCCTTAACCGTTTCCATCAAAAGCTGGCTTTTAAAATAATTAAAATTATCCTTGATATCGGCGGCAATCTCATCTTTAGGCAAAACGGAAAGGTCAACATGGGAAGCGGTATGAAGACCTAAGGAAAATAATTTATTCTCTTTTATTTTTAGCAGTTGCTCCCGGCTCATATACCATTGCCGGCAAAATTCACTTTCATCGCCATAAAAATTATTAAAAATATTATTAATTATTTTTTCCGATAAATCGCGCTCCAGATAACTGTTTATCAAAAACTTTAATTTAAATGTCGGCTCTTCATCATAAATCCCCTCTCTTTTGCGCAGACCGCTAAATATTTTTTCAATTTCCAAAACATCGCCCGTCAGTTCCAGATAATATTTTTTTACCTCGGCCAATAACGGATCGGCGGCAATTTGCGCCAATAAAAAATGAACTTTGTGGACGACGCAAGCTTTGCCTTGCGATAACGGCATCGTATTAATATAAAAAACCGCTGGAATTCTTTTGCTTTCTAAAATAGGGATGGCTTTTTCATATTGGCAGCGCAAACCGTCATCAAAAGTTATTAAACAACTTTTATCCGGTAACTTTTTTTCTCCGTTGATGGCCGCCGTTAAATCAGCCTCGCTTACAAAATTAAAGCTTTTACCAAGCATATCCAGCTGATTATTCAGCCTTTCTTCCGCGACCGGGTAGATACCGCTCTTATATTTTTTTTCATCATCTATGTAATGATAAGTGACAATCAATAAATTCATATTTAATTACTTTTTGTATTCTTTAATTGTTTCTATAATGGCCGTTTCGGCCCGCAGGCTGGCGCGGCCGTCGGGAATATGTATTAATCCTTTTAAAAATTCTTCCCTTATTTTTGAATTATAATCAAGAAATTTATCAGGATTAAATATGTATTCTTTTAAATCAGCTTCGGTTTTTACATAATTTATTAATTCGGGAAATTTAGCAAAATAGTCCCAAGGCTTATCGGTAATAATATCTCCGAAATAGGGAGAAATGCTGATTTTATCGGCCACAATCGCTTCCATCAAAGTCGTTGAATAAAAACCCATTACCGCCCTTGAATCTTTTATCATTTGCGCCGAATCGCCCAAATTAGTAATAGTTAAATTATCTATTTCCTTTTTGTCGCCGGCTATGGCTTCATTATATATTTCTTTAACATAATTTAAATAATGGTCCGGAAGTTTTGTTTTAATGATTACTTTGAAATCTTTATGATTTTTCGCGAAATTCATAACCCATTTATGAAAATCAACGCATCTTTTTTCCGCTTCTTCAAGCTGGCTCGGGCTGTCCGCCAGATGATAAAAATTATAAGAATAAAAAGAAAAAAATACTATTTGGCGAGCGCTCTCGGCGGTCTTTTCGCCGGTAAAATAGCAATCGAGGCGCGGCGCTCCGACGACTTTAAGTTTCTCCGGGGATAAACCAGGAATACCGGTAGTAGAAGCGGACAGCGCTTCCATTATTTTATTTCCGTACAGCAACATCTTCGCGCCTATAAATTTACATTGCCTGGTTTGATTCATCCATCTCTCGTAAGCGCCTGAGGCGGTAAAGGCTATTCCTTCTTTAAACAAAGTAACCACCGGCGTCCTGTTTTCCTCACAGACATTGGCTAATTCCTGTTGCTCCATATAGGTGAAACTACCGGATAAAACCGCGTCAAAACCCAGCATTTTTTTCATGGCAGGAAACATTTTTTCCAAATACGCTTTATATTTCAATTTGCCCTCGCGGCAATAATTTGAATGGTAATAATTTTCTTCCGTCAACTTTTCCTCTTCCGGGCATCTGATAAAATGGCGGAAAATTACTTGAAAATACGTTCTCCAAATAATAATATATCTGATTTGTTTGCCGTAAGCCGCCATCGCGTTTACATCATCAACAAAAATACTTCTGCCCAAGCATAAAACCGTGTATTGGCTTTCGCATTTAGGATTAATTCTGCTGGACGCCAGCCAGAGGCCAAAAACGGTGAACTTCGGCCAATTTAAAAATAAGCTAATCTTAATTAAGGATTGAGCGGAAACATCTTTTATTTTATATTTTATTTTTTCCAATATTGCCGGCATATTTTTTAATCTGTTTTATTCTCTTTCTTCAATAAATTTTTTAACAATAATAAGTCTGCCGCTTCTTTTATTTTTCTAAAATTGATGCCCGACCGCGCCGCGATATCCAAAAGAGAGTGTTCGCCGTCGGAAAAATTTAAAACCCAAAGCAAGGCCTTTTGGCTTATTCCTTGATTTTTTTTCCCGCCTATCGTACTGTAAATTCCTCGTCTGCCTAATTGCGGTTCGCATTTTTGGTTAAGACTGATAAATTTAGCGTTGGTTTCCAAAATATAAATAATTTCCAGATATTTATTCAAGGAGTCCTGTAATTTTTCCGCCTTAACAAAATCCAGGTTATCGGCCGAGGTATGATACTCCGGGTAGCAACCATAAGGAGTCCTCATTAGCGACCCCATTTTTAGCTTAAAACCAGGCGAAGAAAATTGCCTTTCATCGCTTCCGGAAGGAAAAAAATCAATAATTTTATGCTGGTCGCCGCTGTCCGATAAAACTTTCTCCACCGCCTTATCAAGCAAGGTATCGCCCGCGCGGGTTTTTTTATAAGTTAAATCGCCCGAATCTCCGACGCAGGTAACGACCAGGCCGAGTTTAATATTAGGAACCCCGGCTTCGTTTAATTTCAGCCAGGTAATCGCGCCGATAGTTTCCGGAATAAACAAAAATCTGTATGAATAATTAAGCTTCAAAACCTTTAAAGAATTTGCTAAAAAAGTCAAAAGGGCGACTCCGCTTAAATTATCATTGCAAAGAGAAGGATGGCAGATATAACAGGTCAATAAAATTTCATCCCTTTTTCTTCCCGGCAGATATAATTCGCCATAAGTTAAATTGCCTTTTTTTAGGGTAGAATCAATAAAAACTTCGTATATGCCCTCTTTAAGTTTCTTAAATTCTTTATGGGATAAACAAAAACCCCATTCTTCTTTATAATACGAGGTTAAATAAGGAATCCAGTCCGGATAATCAGGCAAGGTAAAAAGATGGCTCTTTAATTCTTTGAGTTTCATCTTCTTTTTGACCGGGATACTATAATTTAAAACATGAATATTGGATTTTTTAAAATCAATTACTTTTTTCCCGTTATGATTTTTAACATAAGCGTCTTTGATATTCCATTCTTTAGGCACGGTCCAATCAAAAACTTTCGTACCGCTCGGAACCTCATGTATTTTAATCGAAATTTTTTGGCTTATTATTTTTAAAGTTTCTCGCGCTCCTTCACCGGTAATACTGCGGCAAATCGGATATAATCTTTTAATGAGATTATACATTTTCTGTCCGGCCGCGCCGGAGGCAATATTAAATTTTTTATCTTTGTTCGCCATATTTCAAAAATTTATTTTTTCCCAGCCATCAATTTTTTATAATAAGCGGAGGAAAAATTAACGCCTTTTTGCGCTAAAATCGCGTATAGAATTCTTTCATAACCCCAGCCGACACAGCCGGAAAAACCTAATTCCGGATTCTTGCTCTTTATGTTAAATCTATCATAGAATACCCGGCCATGATTATTAAATGAGCCGATGGAAATCGTTTCATTGCTAAAAGGCAATAAGGTCTGCAACTCATACTTTGATTCTAAAATTAATTGGGCCTGTTTTTTAATGGTGGCGCTTTTACCGAAAAAAGGATCATTGGCCGTAACTAATTTATAAGTTAAATCAAATTCCTGATTAAGCATTTTTACGGTCCTATCTAATGTTTTTTTAAGGCTATCGGCGCAATATTCCTTGGTCCCGTAAAAGATGACCTCCCTCATCGTAAAATTCACCAATCGGCTAAGATCATTTAAATTGCCAACCTCCCGGCGCGTGCATCTGGCAATAGCCGTTAGCGCTTGATTATGATCAATTAATCCGTTCTTAAAAGAGCTAAAACAATGGTAGCATACGGTTGGCGAAATCAGGCCGTGAAAAGCCCGGGTTAATTTTTTATCTTTTTGAAAATACTTTATCATCATGGCTTGATTGGCGAAGGAATCTAAATAATGGCTTTTTTGGGCATTTTCCCAAGTAAGAAGACAGGGCACGGTCACCGGCTCCGCCCCGAGCTCCTTAGCAATCCGGCAAACCGAACTTTCTATCTTATCTAAAATCTCAACCAAAAAACCTTTAAGGACAAAAAGGCCGTTCCCGACCTGAACCGCTAAATTATTTTTAAACAAAAACGGCATGGGATCTGTTTTATACAATATTTTCCCTTTATGCGCTTCTCTAATTGTTGGTTTTAAATTTTTCATTTGATTGTATCGTTAAATAATTTTTATTCTCTTTTAACTTATGCTTGATTAAACCATCAATTTTTCGGCTGTCAACCAATAAGATATCTCCGCCGCTAAATTTAAATTTTTTTATGATTCCCCGGCCCAGGGCGTCCTTTTCCAATTGCCGCCATGAATAATTATGATTTAAATCTCTGACAAAATATCTTACCGATAATTCAAATTTCTTTTTTCCGTCCTTTATAATTCCGGTAAAATTCTTAAAATACCGGTAATAAACCTTATTTTTCTGCTCGGAATAAAGAACAAAAGTGGCGCTTTCGTGCATACCGGCTCCCAATAAAATATATTTTGCTTTGGCGTCGTGCAATTTGCCTAAAATTGATTTTCTGCCGAAACAATCATAACTTTCAAGTTTAAGAAAATTTTTAGCGCCATTCCCCCAGGCGGCGAATGAAAAAATCGGGTGCGAAGATCTAACGACTTGCGGCTGTTTTCTAAAATATTCAGTTAACGCCCCCACCTCTGATTTACTGTCAGCAAGATCAAATATCTGATTTTTCGTGGCCGAATAAGTGAAAGTCGGCATAACTACCAGCCCTTCCCGGCCAACAACATCTTTAAAAGTATCAATATAAGAATCCAAAAGAAAATTTATGCCGCTGGCCTTTACTTTATTTTTAATTACCGCCGGTATGCCGAAACTGGTAATATCGCTAAAAACACAAATAAAATCTCCCTTTTTTACGCCGTTATTTTCTAAATTTTCTTTAAGTTCTTTAATTACCATTTTTTATTTTTTTTATTAAATCTTTAACAAAAATTATTAAGGAGATTTCTTCGGGAGACATCTCAATCTTGAATTTTTTTTCAATCTCAACCAAAAACATCAAATGTTTTAATGAATCCCAGCCCGGCAGCTCCTTTATCTCAGAATTTTCATTTATCTCCTCTTTTAAATTAAAGGGCGCCGACTTAAGTATTTTGTTAATTTTTTTTATCATAACAATTAGGCTTTAATTGCGATGGCAAAAGCAATCGCCTTATCTTCGCAATGCGATAAGCTTAATTTTATTTTAAAATTAATTCTTGAACTTTTTAATTTTACTATCGGAACCCCGATTTTGTTGTTGATTATTTCTATTTTCTGATGAACAATAATTTCGTTAATACTGCTCAATGCTTTTATAATAGCCTCTTTGCCGGCAAATCTGGCCGTTAGATGCTGTCCCGCATTATCTTTTTTTGAAAAACAATAATCCAGCTCATTTTTGGTAAATATTTTCTCCAAAAAAATAACATCTTTAACACGGTTCAATTTTCTAAATCGATTAACTGTTTCTATATCAACTCCTATGCCAAAATTTTCAAACATTTCCATAGAAAATTAATTATTAAAAAAATATTTAATCAACTTAAATCGTCCCACTGTAAAATCTCATCATTTTTTATAACTCTTTTAGCGCGCTTGCCGATAACATCATTTATAAATTTTGGACTTATGCCGGTTCCCGGGCGCTTAGCCGTAATATCCTCCGCGGAAATAATCGCGCCTTCGGGCAAATCGCGGCTGGCTACCAGGCTTCGGCGCGCGTATTTTATGGCTTGCGCTTCGGTTTGATTATCCGCCGATGCAACCATAATATTTTTCATAAACCGCAAATTTTTCTTGAATTTTTTCAAATCATCCGGATCCATAGCGTGATAATGGTCATTTCCAATTAAGGTTTTGTCCAAAGTAAAATGTTTTTCAATAATTTTAGCTCCCAACAAAACCGCGCCGGTTAAAACCAGCATATTCTCATCAGGCAAAGTATGGTCCGAATAACCGATTAAATATTCGGGAAAAGCCCGGATTAATTCCTTTATTCTGCCTAAATTGGCGTTTTGATACTCGGTCGGATAATTTAAAACACAATGCAAAAGCGCTAGCTGATTATTGCCTTCTTTTTTAATAAGCTCCACGGCTTCTTTTATTTCATCCATAGTGGAAGCCCCGACGGAAAGGAAAATCGGCTTATTTTTTTTGGCGATGCGGCTTAAAAAAGGAAAGTTGGTAATATCGACCGAGGCGATTTTAAAAACCGGGGATAATCTGTCAACAAGCTCAATAGCCTCTTCGTCAAAAGGCGTGGCCATAAAAATTATATTTTTTTCTTTGGCGTATTCAGCCAAAGCTTCATACTCTTTATCGCCGAACTTGTCGTATTTTTGAAAAAGTTCATATTGAGATTTTGTTTTTTCCTTGGTGGTATCCCAGTAAACCGGCGAATAGACCGAGGCCAGCTTGTCCGCTTTATAAATCTGAAATTTAATCGCGTCTGCCCCGCTTTCAGCAGCCAAAGCCACCATTTTTTTCGCCGCTGCCAATAATTCTATTTTTTCTTTTTCCGCTATCTCATAATAATTAACTCCGGCTTCGGCAATAACAAAAGGGCCGGATTCCTCGGAAATAGTTATATTGCCTATTTTTATTAATCTCATAAATTTTACTTTTTATGTTTCTGCTTAAGTATTTTATCAAAAAAATTCAATTTGTCTTTATTATTTGTCATATTTTCCGAATGCATCATATAGCGGTAGAGCGGCAAAGCTACCCGGTAAATATTATATTTTTTAACATAGCGAAGCCTTAGGTCTTCGTCTTCCCGATATAAAAAATTTTCATCGTAAAGGCCGATGTCAATTAAATTTTCTTTTCTGAACATAATCCCGCAGGCGATAGGCTCTTCAGTCACATTTTTCTTGGCAATCGCCTCCTCTTTTTCATCCACCAATAAATAATCGCAGGCCACGGCGTCAAAATCTTTATTCATCGCCAAAAAATTATAAAGAGTCTTTAAAAAATCTTCTTGCACGAAATCGTCGTCATCAACTCTGACCACAAAACGGCCGCCGGCTTCCTTTATGCCGATATTACAGGCGAAAGGCAATCCCTTATTTTCCGGCAAACTCACTACCTTTATCGCATTCCCAAAAGCCCTCAAAACCGCTTCGGTATGGTCAGTTGAACCGTCATTAATAACAATAATTTCATAGTTTTCCCTGGACCAGGCCTGATCCAATAAGCTCCTGATACTGCGCCCGATATATTTTTCCCGATTATAAGTGGAAATAATAACGCTTACTTTCATAATATTATATTATTTTTTAAAAATTATTTTTTAATAATGTAGCATGGGGTCATGGCAAATGGGAACTTTAAAATTTTTACATCTTGGCCCTTAAAGTACTCGTCAACGGCTTTTGTTTCCCCAAGATGAGTTGTGTAGTCATCTAATATTAATATCCCGCCTTTAACAATTCTTGGCCAGAAATATTTTAATATAGCGACTGCCGGCTCATATAAATCGGTATCTAAATTCAGTAAGGATATTTTTAGATGAGGATTTTTTTTAAGGTACTTAGGAATGCTTTTTACTATATCTCCTTCAACTAATTCCACATTTTTATCAATGCCTTTATTTTTTAACACTTCAAGCAGCTGTTTTTTTGAAATAGATTGATTGCCGGCTTTTTGAATAAAATCATTTCTATATTTTTTATCTTCTTTTAAGCTGGTTTTTGGGAACTGTCCAAAAATATCAAATCCGATTAACTCGTGGGAGAAGGAACTGCCGAATAAATCTCTAAAACCGGCAAATCTAACGAAGCTCGCGCCCTTAAAAACACCGCATTCCACTATAGCGCCCGGCAAATTATTTGCCATCTTAAAGAGCTCATAATGCGCGAGAATTTTACTTAGTCTCGTATTATCGCAGCTTAAATAGAAATTATTTTCATATTCAAACGCTTTTTTAAAATCCGGCAATTTAATCATATTTATATTTTTTTAATAATTGTTCATTAAGCCAGAAATCAAACGGGTCGTCTATATCAAAATTTTGTTCTTTGCTGATTACGAATCGCTGCCTGTTCTTACCCCAAACTTGGCTCCAAGCCTTAGCTTTAATTATGCGGTCGGCCTTAAGGACAAAAACATTACCGTCATCTTTAAACCATGGCTTTAAATCCTGCCGGCGCTTGCCGAATTTACCCCATTCATATAAATGGCTGACATAGCCGGTGGCTAAAGAATCGGCTTTAGTTTTTAAAAACCGGCTGATGCATTTATCTATCAAACCTTTTTCCCTGACCGGTGAAGTGCATTGCAATAATACCACAATATCAGCCTGTCTTTTTATTAAAACATCTTGAAGCACGGGCAAAGTTACTACATTATCTCCGGCTAATTTCTTAGGCCGGTTATGTATTTCCGCGCCGTACCTCTTGGCCACCCGGGCAATCTCTTTGTCTTCGGTTGAAACCACATAATCAGTCAGCAATTTTGATTTTTTAGCCGCCCCGATCGTCCAAGCAATTAGCGGTTTGCCGGCAATGATTTTAATATTTTTTCGGGGAATCCCTTTACTACCGCCCCTGGCCGGCGTGATGCCCAAAATTTTCATAAATTTGTATTATTAATTATTTTCTCTTAGATTATTAACTTTATAAAAATAGGATTTTTCATCCGACAGCAATTCTTCCGGCGATCCTTGCTCTTTAATTACCCCGTTTTGCAAAACCAAAAGTTTGCCGCAGTTTCTTACCGTGGATAAACGATGGGCGATTAATAAAACCGTTACCTTATTTTTTAAATTTTCTATCACTTTTTGAATTTGCACTTCGGATTCATTATCTAAAGCGCTGGTCGCTTCATCCAATATTAAAATTTCTGGGCGCCTGGCTAAAATTCTGGCGATGACAATTCTTTGCCTCTGCCCGGCCGACAACAGCACCCCTCTTTCCCCGATAACGGCCGCGAATTTATCAGGGCAATTATCTATAAAATCATAAATATTGGCCGCTTTAGCCGCCTCGGCCATATCTTCATCGGTTATTGAATTATTATAAAATTTTATATTATTGGCAATGGTATCATTTTTAAGAAAAATATCCTGGGAAACATAGCCGATATTTTTTCGCCATTCATTAATATCAATTTCATTAATGCTTTTTCCGTCTAACAGAATTTCACCTTTAGTTGGATTAAACAAGCGTAAAATTATGTCCACGATGGTAGTCTTACCGGCTCCGGACGGGCCGATTAAACCGACCATCTCGCCCTTTTTTATGGTAAAACTTACATTATTTAAAATCTGCTTGGCGTTGTCATAATAAAAACTGACATTTTTAAACTCTAAATAATTATTAAATTTAAAACTATCCGTGCCGCTATTAATTTCTTTATTTTTTATTACTTCGTCCCGATATTCAAGCATTTTGTTAACATACGAGGCGGAATTAGTCATGGCGTAAAGAGTCGTCTGTAGCTGCTGGGCATAAGTAAATATTCTTTGAATTAAATAGATGATGGCGGCCAGAGCGGCAAAGTTAAACGCGCCGGTTTTATAAGAAATGGCGAAAATAATAAAAACAAAAACCAAGCCGATTGGCTGAATCAAGGAGTTGGTAGCGATGCTTAAAAAATTAGTTTTAATGATCAGTTCTCTTAAAGCCTTAAAATATTCCCTGGCCTTTTCAACAATTTTATCCCCGGCCGACATGGCCTTGATTGTTTTCATGCCTAAAATATTTTCGTTGATATGATGGGATGTCTGGCGGTTAATTTTTTCGTTTTCCTTTGATAAGGCTCTGGTTTTGTATAAAAACGGCTTAAAGGCAAAAAATATCAGCCCGCCCAGCACCATGGTAACCAAGGTAATAAACCAAGAGATATTTATGGCCACCAAAAGAAAAACAAACAGGCTCGCCATCAGCATTAAACTATCGCTGATATATTGCAGTAAATAACCGCCGAATTTAACATTAGTTACTAAAATAGTTTCAAGGTGGCCTAATTTTTGTTTTAATAAATATTGCCAATTAGCCTCGGCGGTAAGCTTAAACAGTTCTCCTCTGGTTTTTTCTTCATAAACGGCGGTAATTTTAATTTTAATATAATTTGACAAGAGCAATACTAGAACCCTGAATATAAGCAAAAAACAAACAAAAATAAATAAATACTTCAAGCTGTAATTTATCTGGAAAAAACCAAAAGATTTTTTAATTATCTCGGAAATAAAATCATTGGCCTTACTGCCGGTGCCCGAGAGAAAAGAAAAAATAGGAATGGCGACATTAATGCCTATGCCCTCAAGCAAACTGCTTAAAAAGCCCAGCGCCGTCAACGCTAAAATCTGCTTTTTATAGCCCCAATAGGCTTTATAAAAAATCTTTGAAAAATTTACTAATTTATTATTTCCAAAAATCATAGATAATACTAAAATTTTACCATTTATTTATTTTATCCACAACCTTGCTTTTTAGCTTTAAATACGATTTAATCGCCTCTTTTTCAACCTCCGGAGAAACTAAACGCAATATTTCCTTGCCTAAAATGCGGTATTGGCCGCCGACTTTATTGGCCCTAATCAGCTTTTTTTTAAGCATGCGCTTAATCGTGCTGTTGCTTATCTTTAACAACTCTTGCGTCTCACCGGTAGTGTAAACGGTATTATTTTTTATTTCTTCATGATTGGACATAAATTTTATTATTTTAAAACGCGCTTAATTTCCCGGCGATAAAGCCGCCAGAGCTCTTCTAAGTCTTCGCCGCCGTAATACCAGGCTTTGTTATAATCAAAATCAAAACCGGTATCATAAACCGCGGTAAAATAATTTTCCAGCCGCCGGTCATACTCGGCCGTATTAAAATCTAAAAGCAAAGCCCGCTTAATCACCGCCGCCATATCGGAAAAATCCGAGTGCTTAATCACATTAGGCAAGCGCTTAAAAAAGCCGGAATCGCCCAGCATAATGGCCGGTTTTTTATAAAGAGCGGCTTCAAAAATAGCCGTGCTGAAATTAGCGACCACCAATTCCATCTTTTTAAGCACCGCTTCGGCCGGAATACGGTAGTCAATTACTTTTACATTAGCGGTCCGCTGGAGCTGCTTTAAATACGCGGGCGCGCGAAGGCCGACCATCTCCGGATGTTCTTTAACGACCAAAGTATAATCATCCGGCAAGGACATAGCCAATTGCCTGGCCAGCTCAACCTGGTTATTAAACATCGGGCAAATCAAATCGGCACTGGCCTCGGGCGTGAATTGCAAAGGGAAAAAAACAAATTTTTTTAATCGTTCAAGCGGATAGTAATTAAAATTTTCCGCGAATTTTTTATACTTTTTAAAATAATAATGGTCTCTTAAAATATAGCGCGGCGAACGGTAATCCTGGCTCGGGCCGAAAGTTTTTATAAAATTTACGTTCGGCTTTAAATACCAATTTAAAATCCGCTTAAACGGCAACAGCTCGGAGCGAATTTTTTTAATTAAGCTGATCTTCTCGTTGCTATCGGGCATATAAGCTTGATGGATAAATTTTTCCCTAAATTGGCTGATAAATTTTTTGGCTTTCCCCTGATTGGCGGATTCGGCCTGGTAATTATTAAGCTGATCAAACCGGTCAAACATTTGGCACTTTTCAACCACATAATCATTCACAAAAACGCTCCAGCCCGGCACTTTGGCGTTAGCGACCGCGATTAAAGGAATGCCGTATTTTTTGCTTAACAGCTCCAGTATGACATGCCCTTCAAAAATAAAAGCCGGAATCAAAATTAAATCCGGCTTAAAATTTTTCAGTAAATCGCACGCCACTTTATAATACGCCTTAATAAATAAAGCGATATATTCATCTGAAGCGTACTGGCGATAGCTGTAATAAAACTTTTCCTTGTAAGAGCGCACTAAATGGCGGTCGCTGTAAATTAAAGGCCAAAGCGAGTCAATCTCCAAATCACCGCAAATTTGCTCAAAAGTTATTTCTTCATTATCTAAATACTTTTCCGGATATTCATAAATATCGTCAATGCTGATAATTTTAGAATATTTAACTTCGGTCTGTTCGCTAATAAATTTATGCGTTGACTTTTTCATGGTCAAAGCGGCCAACTCGCAGTTTTCGGCCTGAAATTTTTTAGCCAAAAAATGGCCGATGCCGTTACCCCAGCCGCGCTGTTGAAATATTAGTACTTTTTTGCCTTTTAATTCACCCATTAGATTAACTTATGTTTATATCTTTATTATAATCTAAGATGTCAAAAGGTGTCAAGTGGTATCAAGTAGCAAATAATTTAACTAATATTACTTATTTTTTACCACCACATAATTGCCTAAGACAATGATATCCATGCCGGTAGCGCCGAACACCGCTAAAGCGTCTTTAGGCGAGCAGGCAATCGGCTGGCCCATAATATTTAAGCTGGTATTAAGAACAACCGGCAAGCCGGATTTTTTTTCAAGGCTTTTAAGCAGCTTGTAATACAGTTCATTATCGGTTTTACTTACAGTTTGTACCCTGGCGGTATTATCAACGTGCGTAATCGCCGGCAGTTTATCGGTTTTAACTTTAAAGGTAAATGTCATATAGGGCGACGGGGCTATATCGGCAAAATATTTTCCCGCGTCTTCTTCGGTGACCGAAGGCGCGAACGGCCGGAAAGTTTCCCTGAATTTTATCAATTTGTTAAGTTTGTCTTTCATGGTCGGGTCGCGCGGGTCGGCCAGAATAGACCTATTGCCAAGCGCGCGCGCGCCGAATTCCAGCTT
>Ga0247841_10004810_pt1 | contig 22688 bp, 23 predicted proteins | sample LaCruzMarch2015__2_FD_192410 | JGI IMG/M metagenome (GOLD analysis project Ga0247841, IMG submission 192410) | Freshwater microbial communities from meromictic Lake La Cruz, Castile-La Mancha, Spain - LaCruzMarch2015_18m | ecosystem: Environmental > Aquatic > Freshwater > Lake | place: Spain... | reverse complement strand
AGCAATGAACATAGTGATTTCAGATGGATTGAAGAAAATGAAATAACTGATTATGAATTTGCCTGGCCAAATATGGAACGACTAATAAAAAATAGTTTTAAATATTATAGGTTATTGAATAATGAAGAAAATTAACATGTCCGCCAAAGGCGGATCCGCCTTTGGCGGAAAAAATAAATTTTATATCACCACCACTCTGCCTTATGTAAATGCTGATCCGCATGTTGGTTTTGCGCGGGAAATCATTGGAGCCGATGTTTTGGCGCGGTTTCACAGGGATTTGGGCGATGAAGTGTTTTTCAACACTGGAACTGATGAACACGGGCTCAAAATTTTTAGAAAAGCCGAAGAGTTAGGAATAGACGTCCAGAAATATTGCGACGAAAAAGCGGAGAATTTCAAAAAACTAAAAGAGACGCTGAATCTCACTTTTGATAATTTCATCCGAACAACGGATGAGCATCATGTGAAAGCGGCGCAGGAATTTTGGAAGATTTGCGAAAAAAACGGAGACATATACAAGAAACAATATAAGATAAAATATTGCGTTGGATGCGAACTGGAAAAAACCGATTCAGAACTGGTGGACGGGAAATGCCCGCTTCATCCAAATATGGAAATAGAAATCATCGAAGAAGAAAATTATTTTTTTAGGTTTTCTCGATATCAGGAAAAACTTTTGAAATTATATGAAGAAAATCCGGATTTTGTTCTGCCGAAAAAACGATTCAATGAAATCAGGAGTTTTGTAGAAATGGGACTGGAAGATTTCAGCATTTCACGCCTCAAGGAAAAAATGCCGTGGGGTATTCCTGTTCCGGGGGATGACGGTCAGATAATGTACGTTTGGTTCGATGCCCTTGTTGATTATATTTCTGCTTTGGGATGGCCCACCTCCGCTAAGGCTTCGGCGGGTAAACCCAGCAACTTTGAGAAATTCTGGCCAGGGTATCAATTGTGCGGAAAAGACAATCTTCGCCAGCAATCAGCCATGTGGCAGGCGATGCTAATGTCAGCCGGACTTTCTGCTTCAAAACAAATTTTTGTCAATGGCTTTATCACGGCCAAGGGAGAGAAAATGAGCAAAAGTCTTGGCAATACCATTGATCCACAAGATATGGTAGTAAAATTCGGAATTGATGGAACGCGATACTTGCTTTTGAGCTATGGAAATTTTGGAGAAGATACGGATTTAAGCTGGGAACTGCTTACGGAAAAATATAATGCCGATCTGGCGAATGGATTAGGAAATCTTTTATCGCGAGTGATTACACTCGCTCAAAAAGATAATTTCTCCGCCCAAGGCGGATCCCTGCCTCGCCGGCAGGCAGGCGCCTTTGGCGGACAATTTTTAGATTTAATAAACAACGTAGAATTTGGTCAGGCGCTGGATTATATTTGGAAAATAATTCGAGATAATAATAAATATATTGAAGAAAATAAGCCCTGGGAATTGGTAAATAATTATCCAGAAAAATTTAAAGAAATCATGGAAAAATTGCTGAATGATTTAGGTTTAATTTCAAAATTACTTACTCCCTTTATGCCCGAGGCTTCCGAGAAAATTAAAAAAGCCCTGGAAACGAAAAAAGTTGAACCGTTGTTTCAGAGAATAAAATAATTTACCCGTCATCCTGAGTGTCGATCGTGAAATCGACGCAAAGGATCTTCTAAATAATATTGCTAGTTATATTTTGCATCAGATCCTTCGCTTCGGCTTGAGCCAAAGCTCAGGATGACGGCATTTTTTAGTTTTGATGTATGTTAATCGATACCCACGCCCATCTTAATTTCAATGCCTTCAAAGATGACTTCGAAGAAGTAATAAAGAGATGTTCCGATGAAAAAGTCGGAGTTATTAATGTCGGTTCGCAGTATTCTACTTCCAGGCGGGCGGTTGAGATGGCGGAAAAATATGCTCAGATGTGGGCATGTATCGGACTTCATCCCAGCCATTTGAGCGAACATGAATTTGAAGACGGAGAAGGGGGAAAAATAAAATCAGCGGTAGAGAAATTTGACCGGGGAAAATATCTCGAACTGGCCAGATCGAAAAAAGTCGTGGCGATAGGGGAGATAGGATTAGATTATTATCATGAAACACATAACATAGAACATGAAACAGAAGATCAAAAAGAATTGCAAAAACAGACGTTTATTCAAGAAATAGAGGTGGCCATAGAATTAGATCTGCCTGTCATGGTTCACTGCAGGGAGGCATATAAAGATTTATTGGACATATTAACCGAGCAAAATAAAAAATACGGGAAGAAGCTAAGGGGAGTGATCCACAGCTATCTTGGCAGGCTAAGCTATGCGCAAATTTTTAATGATCTGGGGTTTTCACTTGGCTTCAACGGCATTATCACTTATGCTAGGGATTATGACAAAGTAATAAAAAATATAGATTTGAAATACCTCCTTACTGAAACGGATTGTCCCTGGCTTACGCCAGTGCCTCATCGAGGAGAACGGAACGAGCCGGCTTATGTCAGATATGTGGCGGAAAAAATCGCGGAAATAAGGGGTATCAGTTTTGACGAAGTAGCTAAAGCCACTACAGAAAATGCCAAGAAGCTTTTTGGGATATAGTTGCCAATTTCAGAAAAGTCAATTAAGATGAGGCCAGATTGAATGACTTGTTTGTGGTCAACGGATTGTTCTTTATATGGTTTGACTTTAAGGAAAGAAAGGAGAAAGGCTATGTATTATTATGCGATGGCTGTTATATCGGTGATTTCATGGCCTTTCACGAGGCTGGTTTTTCTTAAGGAATTAACGGAAAGGAAGATAGCAACGGTTCTTGATATGATACCGCATTGGATTAAGCCGGATCATTTCTGTTACGCCAGGATGGCGTTGGCTGTTCCGGTAAACTGTTTTATTTTTTGGTGGCCAATATATGACTTAGCGCTGCTCCTCTACTTATTGGCTTGTGTTACTGATTTTTTTGATGGCGCTTTGGCCAGAAGAAGAAATGAATGTACGAAGTATGGAGCTGCGCTTGATCCGGTTGCAGACAAAGTGTTAAACGGTTCAATTTTCTTTTGCTATGTCCTGACTAGAACTTTGGGAATGTCGATTTTGCGGCAGACTCTCATAGTCGTTCTGATTATAGATTTAATTACTTTTGCATTGGCAGCCACATTTATTTTTGTAAAAAAAGGGGACATTAAGGCAAATGACTATGGAAAGCTGAAGTTTGGATTTCAATGCGTGGGAATTTTTTTTCTGATGGTTCAGAGTTCGGTGCTGGCCTTCGTGACATTATCCATAGGAGCGGGATTGGGGATTATGAGTATGCTAGGTCATTTGGGATTTTTGGGAAAAAAATGACGGAACAACTCTTCCGAGTTCATCCATGAGCCTTCTACTAGCTTTCGGTCTTACCGGAAGCTATTTTTAATTTTTATTAGAAAAATAAATCAGAGTTGACTTTTTTGCATTTTTCGTTCAAAATTAGAGGTGGTTGTGCAAAACAATATGGAAAATAAATCAACCGAAAATAAGGCTCCTTGGTGGCAGCCCAGTTTAGTACTTTTCATGAGGCTGTCAGGCTGGATTGCCGGACCGGTTATCGCGGCTGTTTTCATTGGAAAATGGCTAGATAAGAAGTATAACAGCGAGCCGTGGCTTTTTTTGGTAACAGTTGGAATAGCGTTTTTCTTCTCGATGTTTGGGATCATTCGTGATTCGATGAAAGAGATTAAGAGAATAGAGAGGGAAGAGAAAAAAAATAAAAATGAAAAAAAAGATCGTCATTCTGAGCTCGATAATAAATCGAGCGAAGAATCTAATGAATAGATCCTTCGTCCGGCATGAGCCGTCCTCAGGATGACGCCTAGCGAGATTTGATTTTTAAATTAATGAAATATGGCAGGGAACTTGGAACAATCGAATAACCAGCAAAATCAAGAGATTCAAATGGAGTCTACGCTATTCGCCGAACCAATTTTTCATATCGGAAATTTTACCATAACTAACTCCTTGCTCAACAGCTGGATGACGGTCATAATACTTGTCATCCTTTTTGTTTTTATAGGAAAAAAAATAAAAAGCATACCGAAAGGAATTCAAAATATTTTTGAAATGATCCTGGAACAGGCTCTCGAGCTTGCCGATAGTATCACTGGAAACAGAAAGCAATCAGAAAAATTTCTCCCGATTTCCCTGGCTCTTTTTTTATTTATCCTAGTCAACAACTGGCTGGGGCTTTTGCCAGGCATGGGAACAATCGGGTTTGTAGAGCAACAGGAAATGCATAGAGTTTTCGTCCCGCTTTTCCGGGGAGGGACGGCAGATATAAACACGACCTTGGCATTGGCTTTGTTTTCCGTTGTGGCTTCCCATGTTATGGGGGTTTTGACTATCGGCATCTGGAAGCATTTTAATAAATTTGTTAATCTGAAGGTGCTGGCGGAAATTCCGGGGAAGATAAGGAAAGATGCGACTGTGGTGCTGGTCAATCCTATTCAGGCGTTTGTCGGAGTAGTGGAATTTATCGGAGAAATTGCCAAGATTGCTTCGCTTTCTTTTCGGTTGTTTGGGAATATTTTTGCGGGTGAAGTGCTCTTGGCTTCTATGATGGCTCTTTTCGCCTATTTTCTGCCGCTGCCGTTTATTTTTTTGGAAATAATAGTGGGACTCATTCAGGCTTTGATTTTTGCCATGCTAACCTTGGTGTTTATGACAATAGCGACTCAGGATCACGCAGAAGAGCACTAAAGCAATTTTAAATTTTAAATTTTAAATTTAAAATCAAATCTAAATTATTAAATGATTAAATTATAAATTTAGACATTTAAAATTCATTTTAAATTTAAAATTTAGCCTTTAAAATTATAATTAAGTAGTTTCTTATTTTAACGCGACGTTAAAAACAATATCCCGTCGACTAATTAAAATAAGCAAACCGACAAAGATTATGGAATTAACAATGTTAGCCAAGGCCCTGGCTATTGGTCTTGGCTCAATCGGACCTGGGCTAGGAATCGGAATGATCGGATCAAAAGCCATGGAAGCGATCGGACGAAATCCGGAAGCGACCGGAAAAATTCTGGTACCAATGCTTCTGGCGGCTGCTTTTGCTGAAGCGATCGCGATTTATGCGCTCGTTATCGCGTTCTCAATCAAGTAATTTGATATGGTTCCGCTCAGATGTCGAGTGGAATCAAATTCAGATTAATTCCAACAAATCTACAAATTTTTTACAAATCTACAAATAACTTTTTCTAATTTGTAAATTTGTATTTGATTTGTATGTTTGTAGGAGAATAAATTATATTAAAATCATAAAACCATGGAAGAATTAGTAAAAACATTTCACATTGAAACCAATCTGCTTCTGGCGCAGTTTGTTAATTTTGCCATTGTTCTTTTTGTGCTTTGGAAATTTGCCTATAAACCAATTTTGAAAACTTTGAATGATCGGACGGAAAAGATTGAAAAAGGAGTGAAAGATGCGGAAAATGCCAGCAAGAAACTGGGAGAAATGACTGAAAAAGAAAAAGACGTTCTGCATAAAGCCAGAAAAGAGGCTCAGGAAATTATCAAAAAATCAGAAGGAGAAGCCAAGAAAAATGCAGAAAGCATAATTCTCACAGCCAAAGAACAGAATGAGAAGATGATTGCAGATGCGAAAAAAATGATTGAGCAGGAAAAAACAAAGATGTTTTCTGAAGTTAAATCAGAAATTGCCGGACTGGTTGTGGCAGCGACGGAAAAAGTAATCGGGGAAAAATTAGACAGTCAAAAGGACAAGGAATTAATTGAAAAAGCGATAAAGTAATGGGTCGTCATCCTGAGCGTCAATCGTGAAATTGACGCGAAGGATCTGCAGTATATTATTGCTAGATTTTATTTATATAACATAACCCGGAATAATTTTCAGAAGATCCTTCACTTCAACTTGGGCTGAAGTTCAGGATGACGGGTTTCTAAGATATGAAAGCAACAGCCACGCAATATGCCAAAGCATTATACGAAGCAACGAAAGACAAAGATCAAAAAGAAATTGATGTGGTTTTAACTGATTTCGTAAAAGTGCTTTCGAAGAATAATCAGACAAGACTGGCTGGCAATATCTCAAAAAAATTTAGAGAAGTTTATAACAGTGAAAATGGAATTGCGGAGGCGGAAGTAATTAGCATGGAAAAATTAAGCGAAGGGATTGAAAAAAAGATAAAAGATTATGTTAAAGATAAATATCAGGCCAGAGAAGTGGTTATTCGGAATATTATTGATAAAAGCATAAAAGGTGGAATTGTCATAAAAATTGGAGATGAAGTCATAGATGGAAGCGTGGAGAGGCAGTTGAAAGAGTTAAAAAGTTCTTTGGAAAAATAAAAAAAGCCGGCACGATTCCGATGGGAATGTGACGGCTGTAAGAGAAATAAGATGCGATTATTTCGTGCTAAACAAAGATGCAATTGTAAAAAAACCATCTTTTATATGTTTAGTACAGATTGGACATTCATCACCAACAAGAAGTTCTCCTTTCCATTCTGAATGTCCAGAAACACTGCATTCCTGGATTTGCTGATCACAATGCCTGATGATATTTTGGATAAGATCTAGCTTTTCCGAGTTATCAACAGGAATGTCCCTAAGTTTTCTGTTGCAAGTCTTGCAAAGCAAGTCGCTTCGGGTGATAAAACATTTCGGGCAATATCTAACCATGTCATTCTCCTTTGTCTGAGCACAAAGTTGGATTGTGAAAAAGGGCAAAAAAGAAACACGAGGGACTTTCGATATTATATTAAAATTAACAAAAAGTCAACCCCCCGTAAAATTACTTCGTAATCACGGGGCAGGCTTAAATCCCAATCTTCCAATATTTGTCTAAAACAAGCGGTATTTAGGTAAAATTTAAAAGGCTAAATTTTAAATTTTAAATCAAGTCTAAATGTCTAAATTTAAAATTATTTTTATTTAACCACAAAAATTATGGAACTATTAAATAGATTACTGGAAGCAATAATGATTTCTTTTGGCTTTATTATGTTTTTTTTTCCAACAGTCGCTTTTGTTTATGTCACTTGGCTTATTGGAAAAAATTATCTAGATAGTTTAGAAAACATTACAAATGAAATTACCTTTAAATTAAAAATAATACTCTTCGTAAATATAATATTATTTTCTGCGCTGGGTTTTTCTTTGGGTTTTTTCCTTCCATTAAAATTTTCTAATTCTCCGCAGGGACCGCTTTTGGGAATTTTCTGCACTGGTCCGCTAGGCGCGTTTGTTGGTTATGTGATGTTTTATTTATTAATGCGTTTGTTAAGATGTAAAAAATAAAAATTTATGTTTATGCGTGTAATTTGTAATAAATTTGTGTAAAATATGTCTAAAACTATGAACAAGGATTACATCATCGACCAGCTTAAGAAACAAATTGAGAATTTTGAAACCAAAACGCAAACCGAAAAAGTCGGAACCGTTCAGGAAATCGGGGACGGCGTGGCGAGGATTTCCGGACTTTCGGATGCTATGGCGTCGGAAATGCTTGAATTTGAAAACGGGGCGGTCGGCGTGGCGCTTAATCTCGAGGAAGATCGGGTAGGCGCGATGGTGCTTGGGAACTACGAGGCTATCAAGGAAGGAGAAACTGTGAAATCGACCGGGAAGATTCTTTCTGTTCCGGTGGGAGAAAATTTCATCGGACGCGTCATCAATCCCCTTGGCCAGCCTTTGGACGGAAAAGGCGACATAAAGTCAGAAAAACTTTATCCGATTGAAAAAATAGCGCCGGGCGTGATCACTCGCCAGGGAGTTAATCAGCCGGTACAAACTGGGATAAAAGCAATTGACGCCATGATTCCGATTGGTCGTGGTCAGCGGGAGCTTATCATCGGCGACAGGCAAACCGGAAAAACAGCCGTGGCGATTGATACGATTATCAACCAGAAGGGACAGGGTATGATCTGCATCTATGTTGCGATCGGTCAGAAAAAATCTAAGATTGCGAGAATCGTGGCAGAACTGGAAAAAAATGGCGCAATGGAATATACCACGGTAGTTTTAGCAGGCGCTTCAGAACCGGCTCCACTTTCGTTTATTGCTCCATATTCCGGATGCGCTCTGGGAGAATATTTTATGGATCAGGGAAAAGATGTGCTCGTCGTTTATGATGATTTGAGCCGCCATGCCTGGGCTTATCGGCAGGTATCTTTGATTCTTCGACGTCCGCCGGGACGAGAAGCTTATCCAGGAGATATCTTTTATCTGCATTCCAGGCTTCTTGAGAGATCTGCAAAGCTCAACAAAGATTTCGGCGGAGGGTCGATTACTGCTCTCCCAATTATTGAAACGCAAGCGGGCGATGTTTCAGCCTATATTCCGACCAATGTTATTTCCATCACTGACGGGCAGATATATCTGGAAGCTGATTTGTTCTACAAAGGCATCCGTCCGGCGCTTAATGTTGGAATTTCCGTTTCTCGCGTAGGATCAGCGGCGCAAATCAAGGCCATGAAGAAGGTGGCTGGAAAATTGAAGCTAGATATGGCACAGTTTCGGGAAATGGAAGCTTTTGCGCAATTCGGATCAGATTTGGATGAAAAAACCCGGAAGACTATTGAGCAAGGAAGAAGAACGGTGGAAGTTTTGAAACAAAACCAATATGAGCCGATGCCGGTAGAAAATCAGGTGGCGATTCTTTTTGCGGTAACCAACGGATTTTTGGATGATGTGGCGGTGGAAAATGTGCAATCCTGGGAGAAGGACTTTCACAAATATCTCGGAAGCTCCCATAAAGATGTTTTGAAACTAATTGCGGATAAAAAAGAATTGTCCGACGATGTGGTTAAAAAATTAGAAAAAGCGATAAAAGAGTTTAAAGAAATTTATCAGAATAATGTCTAATAACACCAAAGAAATTCGGCGAAGGATAAAGTCGATAAATAGCACCAAAAAAATCACCCGAGCGATGGAGATGGTTAGCGCTGCTAAAATGAGGCGGGCGGTGGCATCAGTCCAGGGCATTCGTCCATATGCCCACAGCGCCTGGAGCGTGCTTACCAATCTGGCGAGGGCTTTTGTCGAATATAATCAGGAGCTTCTGGAAGTGCGCGAAGTCAAAAGTGTTTTGACGATAGTCATTTCCACCAACCGGGGTCTTTGTGGAGCGTACAATACCCAGCTTTTGAAAAAAATAAAGCAGGAACTGGCCAATCCCGAAAGACTGAAAATTAATCGGACAGTGACCAGAAGAATCGAATCCAAAATAAAAGACGAAGAGCTGAAGATCGATTTCATTACAATCGGAAAAAAAGGAGATGCTATGATCAGAAAATTAGGGAAAAATATCATCGCTTCTTTTCCTGATTTGGCTTATCACCCGAAACCGGAAGATGTCCGCCCGCTTTCAAAAATAATCATCGAAGAATATCTCAAAAAAAACTACGATAAAGTAGTTGTAGTTTACACGGATTTTATTTCGACCATAACTCAGCAGGCAAAAATCCGCCAGATTCTTCCCGTTTCAAAAGTCGATATTGAAAAGCAGATTGCGGAAATGGACAGCCATGCCCGGGAGATCGGACTCAAAGAACCGAAACTGGAATATAAAGTTGAACCAAGTCCGACTGAAGTTCTGAAGCATATTTTTCCGAGGCTCATTGAAATGCAGATTTATCATGCCATCCAGGAATCCAATGCTTCCAAAGAATCAGCTCGGATGATTGCGATGCGAAACGCGACTGAAGCGGCGGGAGACATGGTGACCGGCCTCACACTGGCGTTCAATCAGATCAGGCAATCGAAGATCACGCAGGAAATCGCGGAAATTTCAGCCGGAGCAGCGGCGATAGAGAAATAGTATTTTGTATATAGTATTTAGTAGTTTATATCGGGATAATTTAAAATGCAAAAATCAAAAGTCAAAATTACAAATTTAAAATTAAAAGAGTATAAGTCCAATCGGCAATCTTAATTTATTCAACTATAAAAATTATGCAACTGTTAAATAAGCTGCCAGAATTTATATTGATTGTTTTTATGTACATTACGGACATTCTATTATCGTTATTTCCAACAATCGCTTTTGTTTATGTTATGTGGATTATTGGAAGGAAATATCTAGGTAATCCGGAGAATATTAAAAATGAAGTCGTTTCTCAATTTAAATTGAGAACAATACTCTTAGTAAATATAATATTCTTTTCTGCGCTAGGCCTTTTTTTAGGATTCTTTCTTCCATTGAAATTTTCCAATTCTCCGCAAGGACCGCTTTTGGGAATTTTCTGTACTGGTCCGCTAGGTGCATTTGTTGGTTATGGAATATTTTATTTGCTGGCCCAATTATTAAAAAATAAAAAATAAGAAATTAATCAGCTTTAAAATTATGGAAAAAAATATGGAAAAATCTAATGGGGCAAGAAAATTAGGAAAAGTATTACAAGTAATCGGACCAGTCGTGGATGTGGAATTCCCCGCCTCCGCTGAAGCTTCGGCGGGCAAGGGCGAGAATCATCTTCCGGAAATTTATCACGCGCTGGAGATTAAATTGCCCGCCTCTTCGGCGGGCGAGAATCAGAAACTGATTCTCGAAACCCATCAACACACTGGCGGAAATAGGGTTCGAGCTGTGGCCATGGGTTCGACTGATGGGCTCAAGCGTGGGATGGAAGTGGTGGATACTGGAAAAGCCATTTCAGTTCCAGTCGGAAAAGGAATGCTCGGGCGGATGTTTAATCTTCTGGGCGAGCCGATTGATGGCTTGAAAGACGAAGTGAAATTTGAGAGGAAGGATCCGATCCATCGCGATGCGCCAGCTTTTGACGAACAATCAACGCAGGCAGAAATTTTTGAAACCGGAATAAAAGTCATTGATCTCATTTGTCCGTTTGTGAAAGGTGGAAAAGTCGGACTGTTTGGCGGAGCGGGTGTAGGAAAGACGGTTATAATCCAAGAGTTGATTCGAAACATTGCACGGGAGCACGGAGGTTATTCCGTTTTTGCTGGAGTTGGCGAAAGAACAAGAGAAGGCAATGACCTTTATCACGAAATGAAAGATTCGGGGGTACTGAAGCAGACAGCTTTGGTTTTTGGACAGATGAATGAACCGCCGGGAGCAAGACAAAGAGTAGCGCTTTCTGCGCTCACAATGGCGGAATATTTCCGGGATGATGAAGGAAAAGATGTGCTTTTGTTTATCGATAATATTTTCCGCTTCACCCAGGCCGGATCGGAAGTGTCAGCGCTTCTCGGAAGAATTCCATCAGCGGTAGGATATCAGCCGACACTGGCTGAAGAAATGGGAAAGCTTCAGGAAAGAATCACTTCGACTAAAAAGGGATCAATTACATCAGTGCAGGCGGTTTATGTGCCGGCCGACGATCTGACTGATCCGGCGCCAGCGACAACTTTCGGACATTTGGATTCAACGGTAGTATTAAACCGGGCGCTAACAGAACTAGGAATTTATCCGGCCGTTGATCCGCTGGATTCATCCTCAACGATACTGGATCCAAAAATTATCGGAGAAGAACACTATAACGTTACTCGCGGAGTGCAGAAAGTTTTGCAGAAATATAAAGATCTGCAAGACATCATCGCTATTCTTGGAATGGAGGAGCTTTCCGATGAAGACAAGATAGCGGTGACGCGAGCCAGAAAAATCCAAAAATTTCTCTCCCAGCCGTTCTTTGTGGCCGAGCAATTTACTGGAAGCGCTGGAAAATACGTGAAGCTGTCTGATACCATCAAAGGATTTAAGATGATATTGGATGGGGAGATGGATGATATCTCAGAGCAAGAATTCTATATGCGAGGAGGAATCGACGAGGTTATTAAGAAATAGTGTAATTTACAATTAATGTAAAAATAAAAAATCAAAAATAAAAATGACAATGTAAAATAAAAAATAATCAAAACATTTTACATTTTTATTTGTCATTTTGCATTTTGAGATTTTCATTTTGATTTTTACAATCCAATGAATGCTTTATCAATCAAGTTTAAAATCGTTACCCCTGAGAGAACTGTTTTTGAAGACACAGTTGATCAAATCACTCTTCCGACAACGGACGGGGAGATTACGATTCTTCCAAATCATCGTTCATATATTGCCAGCCTGAAAACTGGAGAGTTGATGGTGAAAAAAGGCAAAGAAGAAACATTTATCTATGTTTCTGGCGGGTTTATCGAATTCCATGGCAATGAGCTGGTAGTTTTAGCAGATGCTGCGGAAAGAGCAGAAGAAATAGATATAAAAATTGCCGAAGAGGCCAAAAAGAGGGCGGAAGAAATCAAACAGCAAAAAATTTCGCTGGATGACACTGAATATGCCCGCGTGGCGGCTGCGATTGAGCGAGAATCAGCGAGAATAAAAGTGGCGAGAAAGCATTATACCAAAAGGGGAATAAACATTAGCGAATAATATTTATGGATTTCGAAAATCCTAAAAAAAAGCAGGAAGATCATAATCAAGAAATAGGGTTAGACGCCAGTACTGAAGAAATTGCCAAAAGTCACGAAGCAACGCAGAGCGAACATGCAAATGAGGAAGAATATCAAATAAAAAAAAGAAAAGAAGCAATAGAGATGAGAAAAAGAATTGATAATTTGAGGGAAAGTGATACTCCTTATGCTGATTCAGTTGAGGAATTGGCGTACAAAGAAAATGAATTCAGGGAAGGATATAAAAGGGATTTGGAAGAAACATATGGAAGTGCACGACCGAAACTTGTTGAAAAATATGCCGATAAATATTCTACCGGAGTTCTTCTTGAGGCAGAGGCTAAATCAGATTCCTGGAAAGATTCTCTGACCGGTTTAAGAAACAAGAGTGCTTTGGAATTCGAAGTTCCAAAAATGATTAGTTTTGAAATTCGGGAAGGCCATTCATATTCAATTCTTGTAACTGACCTCGATGATTTTAAGAAAATTAATGATATTTACGGGCATTTGGCTGGAGATAAAGCTATTAAAAATTTTGCAACCGTTACCAAAAATGGCCTGCGCGAGTCCGACATGGTTTATCGGTTTGGAGGAGAAGAGTTTGTCATACTTCTCATGGATACGAATCTTCGAGAAGCTAAAATTGTAGCAGAAAAAATAAGGAGTATGTTGGAAAAAAATAGTTTAAAAATTTTAGATAATGATGGAAAAGAACGCTTAATAAAATTTACTACAAGCATTGGCGTGGTCGGCTCCAATCAGATGAAAAACAGGGTAAATAAAACGCCAAAAGAAATAATGAAAGAAATGATCAGGATGGCTGACCAGGCTCAATATCAGGCTAAAAAAGAAGGGAAAAACAAAGTTGTAGCTTATGAAGGAGAGGAGAGGAAAGATGAAAAGGGGCGAGAGTCAGCCAGTGTTTAAATTAATAATCAGACAAATTAATTCATGGGCAATAAAACGCAGTTCAAATTTAAAGACATCCATTCCTGCGAGGCAGTTGTTCTGACTTGCATCGACTTTCGCTTCTGGAAAGAAACGGTGGAATTCGTAGAGCTGGAAATCGGAATTAGGAATTTTGATTTTCCGTCCCTTCCCGGATCAGCTAAAGCCATAAATGAAAGCATTGGAGAAGATTTGGCCATGAACTGTGTTTCTGTTCCGTGCGATCTCCATCATGCAAAAAAGATAATTATTGTGAACCATCAGGATTGTGGGGCTTACGGCGGATCAGAAAAATTCAGTGGTAGCGATGAAGAAGAGCAGAAATTTCACGAAGAGGAGCTAAAAAAAGCCAAAGAGAAAATATTGGCTAAGTATCCGGATAAAGAAGTAGTCTTGATTTATGCTAAATTGGTGGACGAAAAAGATAGTATTGATTTTGTAAAATTGGCCTAAAAGCGAAAAAGGAGTTTTTATGCTGGATGAGAAAAAAAGAAATGCGATAAGGGCGTTAGCGAGTGATTTTGAAAAAAAACACACGCCTTTGCCAGGGAACAAGTGCTATTGCGGAGGGGACATTTTCAGAGACGTGGCTGGCTTATCTCTTGGAAAGTTCTTTTATGGATTGCCAAAATGTGTCAGTTGCGGCAGGATGTATCTCCATGCAAATTCCGCTCCAACTCGCGGAGAGAAAGAATTTATCGAAATTCTTTCAGTGCCAATGACAATTTAGCCTTTCTTTTGACAGCCGGTCGCGCATAGCTAGGCCGGCTTTTGTTAAATTCACTTTAGTAGTATAATTAATTCAAATTAATTATTAGCATAAAACTATGAACAAAGCTCTAAAAATAGTTGGTGTTATTGCTGGTGGTCTTATTGTCTTGATCGCGGCCTACATTATTTTTCAAAATACGATGTCAGCCTCGCCGATAATGAGATCTTCAGGCGGTTCTTATGGAATGCCACAAGAATCATTTAGTGAATCTGCCATTGACTCAACCGGATTGGCTTTACCTGTTTCTAGAAGCGCATCTAAGATGATGGCAAGTCCTGTGGCCAATGATACGGAGGTATCAACGGATCTGCCGGAGGCGGACAAAAAAATTATTAAAAACGGAAATTTAAGCCTCAAAGTTGATAATGCAGACAAAGCCAGCACGAGCGTTACAAAAATTGCCAAGGATAACGGTGGGGAAGTGGCTTCGTCCAATTTCCGCCAGAGCGGAACTAATGTAAAAAGCGGGATGATAACAGTGAAAGTTCCGGTCGCGAATTTTGAAAAAACCTTTTCTGATCTCAAAAAGATAGCCAGCTTGGTTTTGACCGAATCGACTTCAGGGAATGATGTGACGGAGCAATACGTTGATCTTCAGGCACAGTTGAAAAATAAACAGACAGAAGAAGATGCTTTTACAAAAATTATGGCTCAAGCCCAGAAAATTGACGATGTTTTAGCGGTGCAAAGGGAGCTTTCTAGGGTGCGCGGGCAAATTGAACAGCTTCAGGGCAGGATAAAGTACATGGATTCGCAGACAAATATGTCTACGATTACCGTAAGTCTTACTGAAGATGCCAACATCTCCATTGCTGATCGCTGGAGACCGTGGCAGGTAGTGAAAGAAACAACCAGCGTTTTGGTCAAAAAAGTGCAGGGATTTGTTGATTTTGTGATAAAATTGGTGATTCTAGTCTTGCCAGTGCTCTTGCTTTACACTCTTTTGGTTCTGGTGGTGTATAGAATAGGGAAGAAAATATACCTTAAGTTTAAGAGGAAAAATCCGAATCAGCTGTAGGCAGGTTGTTGAGACAAAAAAATCCCCGCGAGATTATCCTTGCGGGTATTTTTATTTATTGGCTTAAATAAGGCAAATAACAAAACTTGAACTTAATTGAAAAATAGGATAAAGTAAATAATATAAGCTTTGAAAAAAATGAACCCCGTTAGAAATTAGCAACCGCAGCTTTGAATAACGGGAATTTAATATAAAAATATGACAACTTCTAACGGGGCAAGCAAATACGACCCAAAAAAAATAGAGGAAAAATGGCAAAAATACTGGGAAAAGCATCCGGAACTTTATTCTGCTGACGATAATTCAGAAAAAGAGAAAAAGTATATTTTGGATATGTTTCCATATCCTTCAGCGGAAGGGCTACATATAGGTCATGTGGAAAGTTATACTGCTACAGATATTGTTTCCAGATATCTGAGGATGAGTGGCAAAAATGTTCTTCATCCGCAAGGCTGGGATGCCTTCGGACTTCCGGCCGAAAATTATGCCGTAAAAATGAAAACCCATCCGTCAATAACGACAAAAAGAGCGATAGAAAATTATATCCGTCAGATGAAAATGATCGGTTTTTCCTATGACTGGTCGCGGGAAGTTAACTCTTCTGATCCGGCTTATTATAAATGGACGCAATGGTTCTTTCTTCTGCTTTATAAAAACGGCTTGGCTTACAAGAAAAAAGCCAAGGCTAATTGGTGCAATTTTTGCCAGACCGTCCTGGCTAACGAGCAAGTGGTAAATGGCATGTGCGAGCGCTGTGGCAATCCGGTGATACAAAAAGATCTCGAGCAATGGTTTTTCAAAATAACCGATTTTATCGAACCCTCCTTCGCTAAAGCTACGGATGGGCAAGGGACAAAAAAAACATCGGGGCTTTTGGACGGAACGGAAAAAGTTGACTGGCCCCAGTCAACAAAACTGGCGCAGAAAAATTGGATAGGGAGGTCAGAAGGAGTGGAGGTAGATTTTCGATTGACGATTGACGATTTTCGATTGAAAGTTTATACGACCAGGCTGGATACGATTTACGGGTGCACTTATTGCGTAGTTGCGCCGGAGCATAAATTGATTGAAGAGCTTAAAGAGCATATTGAGAATTATAAAGAAATAAAAGAATATCAGGAAAAATCCAAAAAGAAGAGCGATCTTATGCGGATGGAAGCAAAGGAAAAAACCGGTGTTAAAATTAAGGGCATAAAAGCCATTAATCCATTTACCAATAAAGAAATTCCGCTTTTTGTGGCCGATTATGTGCTGGCTCAATATGGAACAGGTGCTGTTATGGCCGTCCCAGCCCATGATGAACGGGATTTGGAATTTGCCAGAAGATACAGCTTGCCTGTCGTCCAAAGCATCGCTCCGAATTACGAAGACTATCAGCATAATATAAAAGTACTGGATGTCTTGAAAAAGATTTGCGATGGATCGAAAAAAAGGAACATTGAATTTTGGATATCATCAGGCCTGGCCTGCGCTTTTTATGCCGGAATAATTTATCGAAAGATTGGAGATATTGATATTGTTGTGAAGGATGCAAGACGGCAAACAGAATTTGCAAAATATTTGGAAGAAACTGGGTTTAGTAAGATAAAAGACAGAAAGATTTCAGAAAAATATACAAATCTTATCTATCAGGACAAAAATGGGACAGAGGTGGATCTGGGCGTTTATATGGAAGAATTGGAACTTGGGAAAAAGGGATTGAAAAAAACGGTAAAAAAATTAGCAGGATGCAAAACATTGGTTTTGAGCAAGAATTTCAGTAAGGAACTCAAGGAAACGCTGACAGAAGAAAGATCTTTGGGAAAAAGAGGGAGTAAGGATGCTATCGATCTTGAATATTTGAGCGGAAAGGCCTTTGTTGATGAAGGTTTTTTGGTGAATTCAGAAAAATATTCAGGCCTTTCGTCCGAGAAAGCCAGGGAAAAGATGGCTCTGTGGCTTGAAAAAAATAAATTAGGCCGGAAAAAGATAAATTATAAATTACGTGACTGGCTTATTTCGCGGCAAAGATACTGGGGTGCGCCGATCCCGATAATATATTGTGACAAGTGTGGCATCGTTCCAGTTCCAGAAAAGGAGTTGCCAGTTATTCTTCCGACGGATGTTGATTTTAAGCCGACCGGAGAATCTCCGCTGGTTCATTCAAAAGAATTTCATAATGTGAAATGTCCGAAATGCGCAGGATTTGCCAGGCGCGAATCTGACACGATGGACACTTTCGTCTGCTCCTCTTGGTATTATTTTCGCTATACGGATCCGAAAAATGAAAAAGAATTCGCTTCAAGAGAGTCTATAAAAAAATGGATGCCGGTCGATCTTTATGTAGGCGGGGCGGAGCATACTGTCCTCCATCTTTTATATTCGAGATTTTTTACAAAAGTTTTGCATCATTTGGGCTATATTGATTTTGATGAGCCTTTTTTGAAGTTGAGGCATCAGGGAATCATCCTTGGTCCGGACAGCCAGAAGATGAGTAAATCGAAAGGCAATGTGATCAATCCGGATGATGAAATTGAAAAATGGGGAGCGGATACATTGCGACTTTTTGAAATGTTTTTGGGTCCATTGGAAGATATGAAGCCGTGGGATACGCAGGGAATCGTCGGGTTATATCGATTTCTTGAGAAGACTTGGCGACTCCAGTTCAAAGTTCCCATGCCTACCGGTAGGCAGGAAAGTGAAAAGTTAAAAAGTACAGTTCAAAGTTCAAAGTTAAATTCATTAATTCATAAAACTATAAAGAAAGTTGGCGAGGATATTGAAAATCTTAAATTTAATACAGCAATCAGCTCATTGATGATTTTAGCGAATGCCTTTGAGAAAGAAGAAGAAATCAGCCTACTTCATTATTCTTACTTCTTGCTTCTTCTGAGTCCTCTCGCTCCATTTATTGCCGAAGAACTCTGGGAAATGCTGGGACATGAAGAAAGCATTTTCAAAGAATCATGGCCGAAATATGATCCCAAGCTCATAAAAAATGAAGAAATCGAAATGATTATTCAGATCAATGGTAAAATGCGGGACAAGATGATAGTCAGTGCGGACATATCCGAAGAAGAAGCAAAAAAAATGGCGACGGAAAGCGAAAAAATTAAGTTGCATATGGCAGATAAAAAAATAAGAAAAATAATTTTTGTGAAGGGAAGACTAGTTAACATTGTAATATAAGAATTTAGAATTAAGAATTTGGAATTGAGAATGGGAATAATGAATTATAGAATATAGAATTTTACTTATTCTTTATTCTAGCTTCACATTCAAAATTCGAAATTCAAAATTCACAATTCTATTAAATTTTATGCAAGCGGTAATTTTGGCGGCTGGCAGGGGAAAGCGGATGAAGGGGCTTACTCAAGCGACCACTAAGCCGATGTTGAAAATAAAAGGCAAGCCGATCCTTGAGCATAAGATTAATGCGCTTCCGAAAAAAGTAAAAGAAGTTATCTTCGTAGTGGGATATTACGCGGATCATATAATAAAACATTTTAAAAGGCATTTCAATGGCCGGCGGATAATTTATGTTTTCCAGAACAATATCAATGGAACCGGCGGGGCGCTTCATCTGGCTAAATGCATATTGAAGGATAAATTTTTGGTTATTATGGGAGATGATCTTTACCATAAAAAAGACCTGGAAAATCTGATGCAGCATGATTTGGCGATTTTGGGATATGAAGTCGATGACCCGAGCCTTTTCGGGGTTATCAGAACCAACGATATGGGACATATGACTGATGTGATTGAAAAACCGAAAAATTCCAAACACAAGTTGGCCAACACTGGCGTCTATATGCTAAATAAGAAATTTTTTGATTATGACTTGGTTCCGATCGAAGGCGGAGAATTCGGACTTCCGCAAACAATGGCTAAGATGGCGAAAGACCATAAGATAAAAGTGGAAAAGGCCAGAGTCTGGCATCCGATCGGCAATCCGGAAGATCTCAAAAAAGCAGAAGAAGTTTTGCATTTGTTTATATAGTGGAGAAGTTGGTTAAATTTAGTTGATATTAGTTTTTTTTAGTGTTTGCTTAACAATCATACAATGATACACGAAATCAACTAATATATACGAAAACAACTAAAAAAATCCAGTTAATGATTATGAAGCAAAAGAATATTGTCACAATCGGCGGAGGAACGGGCAGTTTTATGCTTCTTTCTGGCCTCAAGAAATATCCGATCAATATCTCGGCTATCGTTTCGATGGCAGACGATGGAGGATCGACTGGCGTTCTCCGAGATGAACTTGGCGTGCTTCCTCCCGGTGATGTCCGTCAATGCCTTGTGGCGCTTTCTGATTCTTCCGAAATATTGCGGGAACTCATGAATTATCGTTTTGAAAAAGGCGGATTCAAGGGACATAGTTTTGGAAATCTTCTGCTTTCTGCGTTGGAAAAGATCAAGGATAGCTTTATTGATGGCGTGGAAGAGGCGGCAAAAATATTAAACGTTAAAGGTGAGGTCATTCCGGTAACAAGCCACGATGCGCATCTATATATAGAATTAAAAAATGGTAAAATTCTCAAGGGGGAAAACGAGATAAATCATGCTTTTGATATTGAAAAAAATGGAATTCAGAAAATTTATTTTTCTCCAAGGGTAAAAGCAAATCCCAAAGCTATCAGCAGCATAACCAAAGCTGATCTTATAATAATCGGTCCAGGCAATCTTTATTGCAGCATCCTTCCTAATCTTATTGTTCCTGGAATACCGGAAGCGATTAGAAAATCAAGGGCGAAAGTTGTTTATAATTGCAATTTAGTCAACAAAAAAGGCCATACGGAAAAATTTATGTTGGATGATTATGTCGAGGCTATAAATAAATATATCGGTGCGAAAAGAATAGATTACGTTACATTCAACACCAAAAAACCTAGCCAAAAATTAGTTTCAAAATATGAGAATAAAAAAGAATTACTGGTAAAATTTCAAAAAAATAATAAAGTCGATAGAAGCTATAAGATAATACAAGCTAATCTTTTGAGTAAAATTAGCGTGGAAAAAAATCCAGCCGATGCTTTGCCAGCTGTCCGTTCCTTTATTCGTCATGATAATGAAAAATTGGCCAAAGTCCTGATGATGATCATGGAACTGGGTGAATACCAAAGCATAATCAAGGAAATAATTTAGGCAAAATTGGCATGAACCCCGTTAGAAATATTCTGACAATATAAGCGGGGAAAATAAAAAATAAATTATTGTAATTTTTAATTTCTAACGGGGTGAAAATTTTTATTGATTTCGATGATACTTTGTTCGATTCTAACAAATTCAAGAGATATTTTGAGAATATTTTTATTGAGGAAGGAATATCAAGGGGCAATTTAAGAAAATCATACGATCAAGTAAAAGAAAAAGGCGTTTATTCTCTTGAAAATCATCTTAGGCTTTTAAGGCTAAATTTTGGAATAAACGAAAAAATCATTAAAGAAAAATTAAAAGTTCTTTTTTCTGATCTATCTAATTGCGTATATTCCGATTCTTGGAAAATTCTCGGCAGATTTCCCAAGAAAGACTTAATTATTCTTAGCTTCGGACAGCACAGTTTTCAAAGAAAAAAAATAATTGGTTCAAAAGTAACCCCAAAAGTATTCAGGGTGATTATAACGCAAAAAAGAAAAATTGAAACGATCCATGAATTTATGAAGAAATGCGGATATAGCCGAGAAAAAATAGTTCTTATTGATAACAGGGCGGAGTTCTTAGAAAAGATTGAGAAAGCTGATCACAAGGTTTTAACGATACAGATGGTGCGGAATAATTCTGAAAAAATAGCCAAACATGCTGATTATCGCGTAAAAAATTTCGGAGAAGTTATAAAAATATTAAAAAAAGAAGAAAAAAAATCCAGTGGAAAATAATTTTAAAAAAACAAACGAGAAACTCTTTACACTTTCTGAAGCCAGAAGGGAACTGGGAATTCCTTTGGTTCTGGCGAAAAAATTAGTTATCTGGGGAGAAATGGAGGCTCAAAGGGGGCTTGATGGAACGATAAGAATTACAGAGGCGGAATTAAATATAGCCAAAAAACTTCTAGACAGTCCAAAGAAAAAAGCGGTCTATTTTTTCAAGGCTCTTGGCCCAGGGCTGATAACAGGGGCATCAGATGATGATCCTTCTGGAATTGGAACCTATTCTTCCGTGGGGGCCAAATTTGGCTTTGCGATTATCTGGATGGCTGCCTGGCTTCTCCCGGTGATGCTGGCTGTTCAGGAAGCGTGTGCGCGCATCGGCATAGTCACCAATAGGGGTTTGGCCGGAGTTTTAACCAGACATTATAGAAAAAAAATAGTTATAGTTATCGTTTTTCTTCTTGTGGTTGCCAACGTTATAAACATCGGGGCTGACATCGGTGCTATGGCGGCTTCCCTTACTATGCTGACTCATCTTAATTATTATCTGGCAGCCATTCTTTTTGCAGCTGTTACGATTATTCTTGAAGTTTTCATCGGATATCATATTTATGTAAAATTTTTGAAATGGCTTTCATTTTCTGTTCTTGCTTATGTCGTTGCTGGAATGGTCATTCATCCCGAATGGCTGAATGTTTTTCGGTATGCCTTTGTTCCTAAAATATATTTTAATGCAGAATACGTCTTTGCCATGATTGCGGTTTTTGGCACAACGATAACGCCGTATCTTTTTTTCTGGCAGGCTTCGGAAGAAGTTGAGGAAAATGACCTCAAAAAAAACAGCGGTTTTTTCAAAAAATATTCTGTCCACTCTAGAATAAGAGCCATGAGAACAGACGTCGGGACAGGAATGGTTTTGGCTAATGTAGTTTTCTTTTTTATCGTTCTTACGACAGCCCAGGTGCTTTTTAAAAATGGTATTACAGAAATCAACTCGGCAGAACAAGCCGCGCAGGCTCTCCGGCCTTTTGCTGGGGATTATGCTTATTTTCTTTTCGCATTGGGAATTATTGGAACAGGCATGCTGGCTATTCCGGTTCTTGCCGGTTCAGGTGCTTATGCGATAGCGGAAATGTTTAAATGGAAAGAGGGACTGGAGCTCAAATTTTCCCAAGCCAAAGGATTTTATCTGGTGATCATTTTTTCAGTATTAGTAGGACTATCTCTCAATTTTTTTGGCATCAATCCGATAAAAGCCTTGTATTACTCAGCCTATCTCAATGGTATCATTGCCATACCCCTCCTTATCGCGATTATGATAGTAGGAAATGACAAAAAAATAATGGGGCAGGAAACTCACCCGGCCTGGGTAATAATTTTTGGCTGGCTGTCTGTTGTTTTCATGTCTTTGGCGGTTGTGGCCTCCATAATTATTAAAATAATCTAAGCCTATGTGCGGAATAGTGGGATATATCGGAAAACAAGACGCTGCTCCAATACTGGTTGAGGGATTAAAAAAATTGGAATATCGAGGCTATGACAGTGCCGGAATTTCGGTGATTTCTGATGACAAAATTTTCAATGTGAAAAGCGTCGGGAAAGTGGCCATTCTTGAAAACAAAGCTGCAGAAAAAGAAATTCTTGGAACGATTGGAATTGCCCATACCCGTTGGGCCACGCATGGAAAACCAAGTGACAA
>Ga0247841_10004809_pt1 | contig 22691 bp, 19 predicted proteins | sample LaCruzMarch2015__2_FD_192410 | JGI IMG/M metagenome (GOLD analysis project Ga0247841, IMG submission 192410) | Freshwater microbial communities from meromictic Lake La Cruz, Castile-La Mancha, Spain - LaCruzMarch2015_18m | ecosystem: Environmental > Aquatic > Freshwater > Lake | place: Spain... | reverse complement strand
ATGGCAGTTGATCTTATTAAAGAAGTCGGTCCTGTCCCTGGAACATTTTTAAACAAAAGCCACACCAGAACCTGGTGGAAGAAGGAATATTTTATGCCAAAGTCTGCAGACAGACTTTCGTTTCCGGAGTGGCAGCGAACAGGTAAAAAAGGCGTGATAGAGAAAGCAAAAGAGAGAATGGAGCAGATAATGGCAGCCCATAAGGTTGTGCCATTAAGCGACAGTCAGGATGCTGAAATTGACAAAATACTTGGCCAGGCGAGGAAATACTATAAAGAAAAAGGACTCCTCTGATTTTGTAAGGCGAATTAATAATTAATAAGGTTATGACTGGCAATTAGTTAAAAGGATCTTATGGAAAATATTTGCAGTTTAATTTGAACAAATAATTTAAGAATGAAGGACAAAAAAATGGAAAGCTCATGTTTTTATATGAAAATAAAACCGGAGGGTATCAAAGGCTATGTTGATATTCACAAAAAAGGCAATGTCTGGAATGAAGTCCTTGAAAATATAAAAAATGCAGGTTTTGAAAAAATGAAGATATTTATTCTTGATAACTGTGCCATCTGCTATGTAGAAGCGGAAAATATTGAAAAAGCATTTGAATATCTTGGCAAGCAGCCTGGCTCAGCAAAATGGAACGATGCAACTTCAGTTTTTATGGAAACTCAGCCGGATTACGAATCTGAAGAAGTTGTAAAAACACTTGAATGTGTATTTGACTTTGAAGAAGGCAAGCAGAAATAATCAGGAAGTTAAAATCGGGCGTGGTTTAACTGTTATAATACAATTAAATAAAATCAAGTCTGTTTTTTGAAATAATTTAAAATTTTTTAAAATAATTTAAATAATTTAAATAATTTAAAACTGTATAAAAAGGAGAAAATTAAAGATGACAGATTATATACAGAGATTAAAAAATTTGGTAACTGAATTTAATATTGATAATGCTGAGGCAGTAGCAAAAGAGGCAATCTTAAACGGAACAGATCCCATAGCAGCCTCCGCTGCATTAACTGATGCAATTAGGGAAGTAGGAGATGCATTCGGCAGAGGCGATCTCTTTTTGCCGGATCTTGTCTGTGCATCAGAAGTGCTAAAAAAAGCTTTCCCTGTGATAAATGAAGCTATTGATAAAAAAGGACTTTCACAGGAATCACTTGGCAAAGTTGTAATAGGCACTGTCTTTGGGGATATTCATTCTATAGGTAAAGGAATGGTCGCAACTCTTCTTTATGCTGCAGGATTTAAGGTTATCGATCTTGGAATTAATGTAAAAAGTGAAGATTTCTTAAAAGCAGTAAAAGAAGAACATGCTGACGTGCTTGCAATGTCAGCTCTTCTTACAACAACGGCAATGGAGCAGAAAAATGTTATTAAGGGCTTAAAGGATGCCGGAATCAGGGACAAAGTAAAGGTTATAGTAGGAGGAAGCCCCATAAATCAGGATTTTGCTGACTCTATTGGCGCAGATGGTTATGGTTCAACTGCACCTGAAGGCGTTAAAGTCATTAAAAAACTTTTAGGTATTGAATAATTATATTATCTTAAACTACCCTAAAGTTAATTCGGAAGCTGCAGGAACAGCAACAATTGCTATTGTGTGATTTAGGTGTCTTAGCTTTAATATAAATTTTAATGTTTCCTGAAGGGTTACCTTTGTAAAAAAAGAATTCAAAAGGGGACTTTAACGTTTTATGCAGTTTTATGATATTTATTTTAAATTTAGCATTCTGTTTGTGCCTCATAAATTACAACTTTTGGCTTATTCGTTTCTGGTATTAAAATATAAATGATAACAAGTTTAAAGACAAATGAAGCATATTTACCAATATAAAATATAAGTAAAAAACAAGTTTAAAGATAATTGATTTAGTTTTATTAATAAATATTAAATGGTAACTTTTCTTTCTCTTCAAATTCTTTTTTTGACTACTTTCCTCATATCGCTCTAATTTATTTTTGTTAAAAAAATTTATTTTGACAAATTTATAAAAGTTCAATAAAATAATAAAAAATTCAAATAAATTCATTTATAAGTTTAATTCAGAATATATAATGTTAAATATTTGACTAAAGAAGGAGAGAAAATGGATTCCTTAATTAAAAAAATTATTGAATTTAAAAAAGAAGATATACCTGAGTATGAAAAATATCTTATGCTGGGCGGAGGCACACCTGGAGTAAATCTTGTCAAAGGTGAAAATGTATATGTCTACGATATTGATGGTGAAAAATATATTGACTGTACAAGTCAGTCATGGGCCCTTCATCTGGGCTATGCACATCCCGAACTAAACCAGGCTATAAAAGAGCAAATCGATATTTCGCATCATTTTCATACCGGGTTTTATACTGTGCCAAGATATATGCTTGCAAAAAAAATTGCTGAAATTTTTCCGGAGAAAATGAACAGAGTATTATTTACGATCGGCGGCGGAGTATCCATAGAGGCTGCACTGAAAATAGCAATACTTAACAGACCCAAAGCGCATAATTTTATTTCACTCTATGGTGCTTATCATGGGACTTCATTTATGACTACAGGTGCTTCTCATACAGGAACTATGGCAAGCGGCAAATTTCATGGCGGAGCAGATCTTGCTCATTTTTCCCAGAACTTTATAAGGGTTCCTGCACCATATTACTACAGACCATATTTTGAAGTCACAAATAAAGACGATAAAGATGAAGTTGACCGAAGATGCCTTGATAATCTTGAAAAACAGATAAAATATGGCTCAACAGGTCCGGTTTGCGCACTTTTGATGGAGCCTTTGCAGGCAAGCGGAGGACAGATAATATTTTCAAAAAATTTCCTTCAGGGAGTAAGGGATATATGCAGCAAAAATGGCATTATACTTATCTGGGACTGTATTCAGACTGCATTCGGGCGTCTGGGTACATGGAGCGCAGCAGAATATTTTGGAGTGACTCCTGATATCATGGTTCTTGGAAAATCAATGGGTGCAGGATATCCTATTAACGCAGTAGTTATAAGTGATGATATTGAAGGCGTCAAAATGGATGGAATTGATCTTCATACCTTCGGAAATAATCAGATAAGCCAGGTGGCTTCTCTTAAAATGATAGAGATTATGGAGAGGGAGAACATACTTCAAAACGTCAGAGATGTCGGAGGATATATCAGAGATGGTCTTCTTAAAATGCAGGAAAAGTCAGATCATATTGGAGATGTAAGGGCAGCAGGTTTCCACATTGGGATTGAACTTGTCAAAGACAGGGACACAAGAGAACCTGATTATAAAGGATGCACCGCAGTCAGAGACGGCGGATTTAAAAACAATATTATTTTTGGTGTCGGAGGAACAGGCGAAGGCAAATGTGTGCTAAAAATAAAGCCTCCACTTATTACTACCAAAGAACAGGGTTCCGAAATACTCAGTAAATTCAGTAAAACCATGAAAGATATTTACGGAGAAAATTTATAAAATAATTATTTATAACGTCCTGAAAACAAAATAATTTAAAGAATCTGGCTGGTTTGGGTAATTTATCCCGCAAGCACTCTATTTTAGACATAAAATATTTTACCCATACCGGCATATGTGTGCGAGATAAAATTTAATTTTGGCATCCGCATAGCAGCAAACGATCCTAAAACAATAAAACCATATGTCATGATGACCCAAAGTATAAACCTCAAAAAATTTACTTTAGACATGCAAATAACTGCCCACGCTCTCAAATTAACAAATTCAGACGGCAGGATAGTTTTTAAAGATGCAAAAAAATTTTTGCAGATGCAGGAGAAGGTCTGTAATTATTACGGACTTGACAGGATATCAACCATATATGATGTATATAATATAGAATCTGCGGCAGTGGGTCAGAAAATCAATTATTATCAAAGCGACTTGCCGGTAATTGATCAGTCAGACATAATAATCAAAGAAAAAAAAGACATATACAAAATAAAGAACCTGGATTATATAAAAAGCGAAAGATCAAAATTTGTTCTGGACCTTATAGACATCTACAGGGAGAAATACAAGGTGGATTACCGGCCAAGATTCTGCGGTCCGTTTTCCCTGGCTGCAAATCTGAGAGGCTACAATAATCTTATAAATGACATTTATGATGATATAAATTTTGTCAGTGAATTTTTTAAAGTTATAAATAATAATATTCTGGCACCCTGGATTTCACTGCAAAGAGAGAGAACCGGGATCAGTGACATAATATGCAGTGGGGCTGACGCATGGGTTGCTGTGCCTAATGTTAATATTGATATTTTAAATAATATAATTGTGCCAAATTACCTCGAGTTAAGAGCACTCTGTGGAAATATCTATTTTTCCATTCTTGGCGGCGCCAGATTTTTAAAAAATCCTCCTGAATTTTTAGAAATACAGAAAGAGTTAAATCCTTTTCTAGTAAAAGGCTTCGATCCGGATGTTGATGTTCTTGGTCCAGATATATTTCTTGATTTTGCAAATGTCAATGATATGGATTTGCTTCTGGGAATTGACCCTAATTTTTTATATGATAATACGGATATATTTAAAAGGATAGACCGCTATATCAATTCGGGTTTAAAAGCAAAGGGAAGATTCACCCTATACTTCAATGATGTTCCTCAGGACATAGATCCAAGAAAATTTTCAGAAATAATTCAATACATTAAAAATAAAAGATTGCCAGCATTGCCAGATTAAGTTTATTTAAAACTGCTCAAGTCTGCCTTTAATCTGCTGATTAAGGTCAAATATTTTTTCACATGTTGCTACGCTGCTGCTTCCGTCAAGCGAAGGTGAATCTTCAAACCAGGGGCTTACGACCATGTTCCATCTTTTATTTACTTCAGTTTCTCCCATATGTTTATATATTTTATCTATATCTTCACATTCATAATAAACTATTGAAAGGTTTTTATAGTTCCATATCATCAGTTCTTTTGCTCCTGCATTTTTGATTTCTTCAAGAAGTTCAGTCCATGGATTATTATGGATATTTATATAATCTTTAAGAAATTCCGGTTTGATTTCAATTACAAAAAGGTATCTTTTCATGTTCTTTTCCTTTTCTCTGTTTATTATGATTTGAATAAATTTTAGCAAAACATTTCTTTTTATCAAAATTATATTTATAAATTCTTACTTTATATATCTGCCAGATAAAACCTTTATTAAGTATGGATATTTATCATTTAAAACTTTACAATAACTTATAAATTAATTTTTAAAAATCTTCAGCATAAGGAGCAAAATATGCAAAAAGTCTACATTGTAGACGCAATAAGAACCCCTGTAGCTAATTTCGACGGAGCATTAAAAACAAAAAGTGCTGTAGAGCTTGGTACTCTTTTGGTAAAAAAAATAATCGAAAGAAACAAATTAGAAGACAAGCTTATAGATGGTGTAATAATGGGCAATGTTCTAAGCGCAGGCCTTGGCCAGAATCCTGCCAGACAGTGCCTGTTAATGGCTGGGCTTGATATTTCAATACCGGCTTTTACGGTAAACAAAGTATGCGGCTCCTCTCTTAAAGCAATCGATCTGTCATTTAAAGATATAAAAGCAGAATTTTCAGATATTTATATTGCAGGAGGAATTGAATCCATGAGTAATGCCCCTTATCTTCTTACCGGAGCAAGATCAGGATACAAGATAGGCGATGGCAGGCTTGTTGACGAATTGTTAAGAGACGGACTTACATCCCCTATTGATAATCTCCATATGGGAAACATTGTAGACCAGCTGGCTGAAGAACTTCATATAAGCAGAGCTGCCCAGGACGAATTTGCTGCCAGCTCAAACAAAAAAGCAGTCAGTGCTATTGACACAGGAAGGTTTGCTGATGAAATTATTCCTGTTTTATTAACTGATAAAAAAGGAAATACTACTGAATTTAAAATTGATGAGCATCCGAGACGGGACAATACCGTAGAATCATTAGAAAAACTGAGAGCTGCATTTTCAAAGGAAGGGACAATAACAGCTGGTAATGCCTCCAGTATTAATGACGGCGCCTCTGCTCTTCTTTTATCTTCACAAAAGTGTCTGGATAAATACGGATTAAAACCTCTGGCTGAAATAATTGCTGTTTCGGAAACCTCAAGAGAACCCAAATATTTTGGGATAGCTCCGTCTGATGCAATAGTCAAAGCACTCAAAGATGCAAATCTGGAATTAAAAGATATTGAACTTTTTGAGCTAAATGAGGCATTTGCAGCCCAGACGATTGCGGTTATAGACAAACTTCAGTTAAACCCTGAAATAGTAAATGTAAATGGAGGGGCAGTTGCACTGGGACACCCGATAGGGGCAAGCGGTGCAAGAATTACAGTAACTCTGCTTCACGAAATGATTAAAAGAAATCTGGAATACGGACTTGCTTCTTTATGTATCGGTTTGGGAGAAGCCATGGCAATAATAATAAGAAGGGAAAAGATATGAAACTTTCAGGACGTGTTTCGCTGGTAACAGGCGCTGCGGCAGGCCTTGGTTTTGCGATAGCTGCCAGACTGGCAGGAGAAGGCTCCTGTGTTTTTATTAATGATATTAATAAAGATAAGCTTGAAGCAGCCAAAAGAGAGCTGTCTTTAAAATTTAAAGACATTTATTCTTTTTCTTGTGATATCACAGATAAAAATGCAGTTAAGGAGATGTTTGATTATCTTTATACTAAAGCTGCAAAAATAGATATTCTTGTAAATAATGCAGGTATTTTAATGGATGGATTTTTACATAAGATGGATGATGAAAAATTTGACAGAGTAATGAAGGTAAATTTGTACGGCACTTATAATTGTTCTAGGTTAGCTATTGAGGATATGCGAAAGAATGCATACGGAAGAATAATAAACATAGCATCAATAATAGGTATTTCCGGAAATATGGGTCAGACTAATTATGCTGCTTCAAAGGCAGCCATCATAGGATTTACCAAGTCCCTAGCGCTTGAGTCAGCAGCAAAAAACATAACTGTTAATGCAGTGGCTCCAGGTTTTATAAAATCAGACATGAGCGCAAAAATTCCTGCCGAGATAACCGAAAAAATTATTGCACGAATACCGATGGGAAGATTTGGAGAGCCTGAAGACATTGCAAGCATAGTTTCATATCTTGCTGGTCCGGAAGCCGGATATCTGACAGGACAGGTCATAAGTATAAACGGAGGATACCTGACTTGAGCAGCAAAATTGTAACTGCTGATGATGCCGTTAGCCATATTAAAAGCGGAGATACGGTTGCTGTTGGAGGTTTTGTAGGAATAGGTCACCCTGAGGAAATAACAATAGCGCTTGAAAAGCATTTTTTGGATAAGGGAAGCCCAGAAAATCTGACTATTGTTTATGCTGCAGGCCAGGGGGACGGGAAGGAAAAGGGGATAAATCATCTTGCTCACGAGGGGCTGATTAAAAGAGTAATTGGAGGCCACTGGGGGCTTGCCCCTAAGATGGGCAGGCTTGCCATTGAAAATAAAATTGAGGCCTATAATTTCCCGCAGGGTGTTATTACTCATCTTTATAGAGAGATAGCTGGTAAAAAAGTGGGTGTTATAACACATGTCGGTCTTAAAACATTTGTAGATCCAAGAGTTTCCGGTGGAAAATTAAATAACAGGACTCAGGAGGATATGGTAAGGCTTATTGAAATTGACGGAATGGAGAAATTATTTTATAAGTCTTTTCCAATTAATGCCGCAATCATCAGAGGAACTACCTCGGACAGCTTGGGCAATATTTCAATGGAAAGAGAAGCTGGTTCACTTGAATTTCTTGCAATGGCTCAGGCAGCCAGAAACAGCGGAGGGATAATTATTGCTCAGGTGGAAAAAATAAGTGATGAACCAAGAAATCCGTATCTGATAAAAGTTCCCTCCATTTTTGTTGATTATATAGTAGTTGCCAAGACTCCAAATCACTGGCAGACATTTGCTACTCAGTATAATCCGGCATTTTCAGGTGAAAAGATAGTACCTTTGTCAGATATAAAAGATATGGAGCTTGATGAAAGAAAATTAATATCAAGGAGAGCTTTTCTTGAAGTTAATAAAAGCTGTGTAATAAATCTTGGCATTGGAATGCCGGAAGGCGTGGCAGTTATTTCAAACGAAGAAAACGCGCTTGACATGATTAAAATAACGGTTGAAGGAGGCGCGATAGGCGGTATCCCTGCCGGAGGTCTGTCATTCGGAGCATCCTATAACCCTGATGCGATAATAGATCAGCCATATCAGTTTGATTTTTATGACGGCGGCGGACTGGATATTGCCTTTCTTGGCATGGCTCAGGCTGATATGCATGGGAATGTAAATGTATCCAGATTTGGAAGCAAGCTTGCAGGATGCGGAGGATTTATAAATATCAGCCAGAACACAAAGGAAATAATTTTTTGCGGCACATTTACTTCAGTCGGCCTTAAAACAGAAATAAATAATGGCAGCCTTAAAATACTCAGCGAAGGCAGGCTTAACAAGTTTGTAGAAAATGTTGAGCAGATTACTTTTTCAGGAGAATACGCACTCCAAACAGGTCAGAAAGTTCTTTATGTCACAGAAAGAGCTGTTTTTAAGCTAACCGATAAAGGATTGGAGCTTATTGAAATAGCTCCCGGAATTGATTTAAAAAAAGATGTACTGGATCATATGGATTTTAAACCTATAATATCCGCTGGTCTTAAGGTTATGCAAAAAGAAATATTTCAAAAAGAGAAAATGAACATCAGTACCCCAAGCACTGACAGACTTTAAATTAAATACTTTAATTAGTTTCTGATAAACAACTATCTAAAATGTTCTAATCGGAAAAATACTTTGCCTGATTTAAACAAATAATTCCATAAAAAGAGGTATTTACCGGTAACTAATTAATTATTTTGAATTTATATTGACATATTAAATAATAATAAAGTAGAATAATTCAAAATAATTCAAAATAATGCATAATAAAAAATTAAATTATTTGTTTCTTTGTAGGATCAAGTCAATGGCTTAAAACTATTTTCCAACTGTAAATTTTTCTATCTCTTATTATATTGCTTTAATAATTTTTGGAGGATATTTTGGCGGAAAAAACAAGTAAATTCGAAGCATTTTCAGGCAGTGCAGATAAAGAAAGATTTCTTTCTGCAATGAGAAGACAGCCCGTAGACAGGGTTCCTAATTTTGAAGTTCTTATTGAAGACAAACATGTGGAAAAAATACTTGGTAAATATGCCGGCAATACTCTTGCTATAGGCGGAGATCCTGCCAAAGGAGCCGGACAGGAAGGCAGGCCCATGTATCCGGATGACTTTCTTGATTTTTGTGAAATAATAGGTCAGGACATGATGTGTTTTGAAGCCGGATTCTGGACACCTTTTAAAAAATATGATGAAAGCGGAAATCTTTTCCAGGTAATTGATAAAAGCGTAAAGACCAGAAAAGATTATGAAGAGCTCATTCTTGACGGTGCACCTCAGATTGAAAACGCAGTCAGATATGTCAAAGAATATAAAGATGCAATAAATAAAAGAAAATCAAAAATTGGAATCATTCCTTCATATGCCTGTTTTACTCAGACACTTTATGAGTTTCTTGTCGGCATGAATGATTTTATGATGCTTGTATATGAAGATCTCGAGCTTATAGAAGAAATGCTTGAAGTATCAACTGTTCATTTTGCCAAAATGACAGATGAACTGGTAAAAGCCGGTGTTGATGCTATTGGGATAGGAGATGACGTTGCGTTCAAAACAGGACTTTTTATACCTCCCAAAATAATGAAAAGTATCTGGGTGCCCCGTCTTGCAAGAATTATTGAACCTGCAGTAAACAAAGGTGTCCCTGTTTTATTTCACTCAGATGGCAAAGTTGATGACATTGTTGAGGATCTTATAGAAATGGGGGTTAATACTCTTCACCCGCTGGATCCTTATGGAGTAGACTACGGCCAATACAAAAAAAGATTCGGCTCAAGGATTTCATTTGCCGGGAATGTGGACATAGAGTTTCCTCTTTCAAAAGGAACACCGGAAGATGTCGACTCTGATGTAAAAAAACACATGGAAATTTTGAAACCGGGATACGGCTACATAGCCACCTGTTCGCATTCAATTGTCAACTACATACCACATGAAAATTTTATTGCCTATATTAATGCCATTCATAAATACGGTGCCTATTAAAATTTTATGAAATCTGAAAATAAAAAAAATTACATTATTGCAGATTTTGGCGCAAGCAGCGGTCGTATTTCTGTCGCAAGTTACGATGAAAACAGTTTTGAGATAGAGACAGTCCACAGATTCGAAAACAGCCAGATACTTTTAAATGGCAGGTATTACTGGGACATTCTACGGCTTTTTTCAGAACTTAAAAAGGGCATATTCATTTCTTTTCAAAAATTTAAAAACATCAGATCTGTTGCAGTTGATACCTGGGGCATTGATTTTGGCTTTATTGACAAGGCAGGGAAGCTGATGTCAAATCCTCTTGCTTACCGAGACCCTCTTAAGTCCGAGAGAGATCCAAAAAATTTTTTTAAAACAATTACAGAGACTGATTTATATAATCTTACCGGATATTATACGATACCCATGGCACCGGCTTTTTTTCTTGAGAAACTTGCAAGTGAAAATGATTATGAGCTATTAAATGCACATAAAATACTTCCCCTCTCAGATCTTTTAAACTATTTTCTTACAGGTAATTTTGCAATTGAGTATTCAATGGCATGCGGCATGCTTCTTGTAAACTGCAAAACAAAAACATGGGATGATGGAATAATAAAAGAAGCAGGCATTTCCAAAGATATTCTGTCTGAAATCATTGATTCAGGTGAACTTGTAGGCAAAGCTTTAAATGAAATAGTCAATGTCCCCGGAATAAAACCATTTTCCGTGATTACTGCTGCAGGCCATGACACTGCATCAGCGGTTGCTGGCATTCCATCTGTTTCGGCAAATTACGACTTTGCTTTTCTGGCTACTGGAACATGGCTTGTTATAGCTGCCGAAACCAAAAAACCTGTTTTGAATTTTGATTCTACAAGGCATTTTTTTATGAACGAAGGAGGACCTTTAAGAAGAAATTTCTTTGCAAGAAATTTAACAGGTTTCTGGATAATTCAAAAATGTGTGGAAAGATGGGAAAAGGAGGAAGGCAGACAGATACCCTGGAAAGAAATTGATGATTTGTTTATAAAAGAGAAACCTTTTAGGAGCCTTATTAATACAGAAGACCCATTTTTTTCACAAAATAGTGATAATATGCCTGAACTTATAAAATCCTATTGTCAAAGAAACAATATAGCCGTACCCGAGTCCAAAGGACAGATTGCCAGATGCATTTACGAGAGCCTGGTCATGAGCGTCCGGTTTTATTTTGAGCTTCTCAAAAAGTACTGCAATAAAGAATATAAAAAAGTTCATATAATCGGAGGCGGCGTCAATAACAATAATTTCTGCCAGTGGCTTTCAAATGTGCTCGAAGTTGAAATAATTGCAGGTCCTGTTGAAGCTGCCACTGTGGGAAACCTTCTAATGCAGCTTAAAGCAGACAAAGAAATTAACAGCATTACAGAAGGAAGAAAGCTTTCTCTTAATTCATTTAAAACTAAAGTATATGAACCGGAAGATGTTCAAATATGGGATGAAAAATATAGAGAATTTGTTGGATTTTTTAATTTTCAATAGACTTGATTGTTTATAGATTCAAAGATTATAAAGTTACAGACTCTTTTTAATGTAACTAAAATATCAGCTAAAAAATAGCTGATAAGAATTAGTCAATAAGTTTGATTAAATAAGATTTAGAGTTTAATTTAAACATATAACCTGCTAGAGATTGGGCTATTTATTAAAAGATGATTAATTAAGACAAAAAAAGTTTTATATTTTAAATATTTTTAATTATAAGAAGAAGGTTAAAATAATGGAGTTTTTTGATATCAACTGCCTGGTAAGGCGTGAAATTATTGAGAAAAAATCAGTCGAAGATAATACTGAAGATTTTTTCTCGCTTCTTTTAAAAAATAACATTAAAAAATCAGTGCTGACAAATGCTCTTTCATTTACTTATGACTGGAACATTGGAAATAATGACCTGATTAGCCATGAAGATTTAAGAGAGAGCAAAAATATTTTTTTTAGCTTTGTTCTGACACCTGACGTTTATCACCAGTTTGTTTTTTCAGATTATATAAAAAATGCTTACAAGAACAATGTCAGGATATTTAGAATATTTCCCAAATCACATCTTTTTTACCTGAATGATTATTATATGCGAAAAATTTATAATGAAATGGCAGGTGTAAATTTTCCTTTAATGATTGATTTAAAAGAGCTTGATATAACGGGAAACAAATTTTTTGCTATTGATGATTTAAAAATATTGCTCGGCGAAAACAGAAAACTCCCTGTTATTTTAGAAACTTCTTTAAAGCAATGCATGTTTAACAGATTTTATTTTCCACTTATGGAAGAATTCGAGAATCTATATCTGGAAGTAAGCGGCATGCTTTTAATGGACCAGATAGAGCATTACGTCAAAAAGTTTAGCTCCGAAAGGCTTATTTTTGGTTCTAATTTTCCAAATTCAGGCCTTGAGGTAAACACAAGCAGGATAGAATCTGCAGATATTGATAAAGACTCAAAAGCTAATATAGCCGGGGAAAATATTTCAAGATTACTGGGTAAAATAAACTTATAATTTTTAACAAAGCGAATAATTGGATATCAGGACTAACAGAGGCAGGCAAAAAAGAATACTGATAAGACAGCTAAAAGCCAGCCGAAAGGATAAACGAAGGTAAATAATGGACTTGATTGAAAAACTAAAAAATTTTAAAATTATAGACTCTCATATGCATCTTGGTATAGCACCAAATGTTCTTTATTATGACTACACTGATGAAAGAGTTGTTGAGCTTCAAAAAAAATACAATGTAGAGGTTTCAATATGTTCACACTGTATCAGCTTCTATGATCTTTCACTTCAAATACCGGAAATCATAAAAGCACGCGAAAAATTCGGGGACTTTTTTTACTGGAATCTTGTTTATAGTCCTAAAAATATTTCACAGTCTTTAAAGATCATCACCGAAAACAGGAATAAGATTAATTTTGCCGGCATAAAAATTCATCCGGTTATTCATGAAACAAGGATCGACAGCACGCTTTATGAGCCATTATGGGAATACGCATCATCTGAAGACATAGTCATATCTTCGCATACATGGAGTCCTTACACAGATAATCCAAAACAGTTTAATGGAAATCCTCTGCTTTTCGAAAGTGTCCTTCAAAAATATCCAAAACTTAAATTAATTCTTGGTCATTCAGGCGGCAAAACCGGTTTTTATCCTGAAGTAATTGATTTTGTTTCAAAACACGAAAATGTTTATATGGATTTTTCAGGTGATAATATTTATCCTCCGGTTTATAAGATGGTTCTTGAAAAAGCCGGGAAAGGCAGGATACTTTTTGGAACCGATATGCCGATGATGGACATAAGATATCATATTGCCAGTGTTCTTTCAGCAGATATAGACGATTGTGATAAAGAAGATATTTTTTATAATACTGCGGCAAAATTATATCGATTTTACTAAGGACATCTCTATGCTTTCTGGCAGATTAATTAAAATAAACATAAAAATAATAATTATCCTGGAGGGATTAAGTGAAAAAATTAAAACTCAACATTAACTGTCATTATGGATGCTTTGGTTCTTTTCCTGAAAGATATGTTCCCGGAGGTTATGACAAGTTTTATGATTTTGAAAAAATGCTTCAGGATATGTCTGAAATTGACGGGCTTGAAGGTCTGGCTGTATGGTACCCAGGACATCCCTACATGGAAGATCCTTCAAAATTAAAGAAAATACTTACAGGTTATGGGCTAAGAGTTTCAGATATCGGGCCAGACATATGGTCAGATCCCAAATTCAGATATGGCTCAATTTCATCTTCCGATAAAAATATAAGAAAAGCAGCCATTGAAATTACAAAAAGAAATATCGATCTTGCAGTAGAACTTGAGGCTTACAGCTTGCTTCTCTGGCCTGCCCACGATGGATTTGATTATGTTTTTCAGGCAGATTATTCGAAAGCATGGGATTATATGGTTGAATCTCTAAACGAGTTGGGAGCATACAACCCCAAGGTTAAAATTGCTATTGAACCAAAGCAAAAAGACCCGAGAGCAAAGGAATATATTGAGGACTGCGGGAAACTGCTGTTTTTTATAAAATGCCTTGACGTGGATAATGTCGGAGCCGCTCTTGATCTGGGACATGCGCTTTTTGCACAGGAAAGGCCGGCTGAATCTCTGGTTCTCTACAATAAATATGGAAAACTTTACCAAGTGCACCTAAATGATAATTACAGAGATGCAGATCCAGACCTTGTTTTCGGTTCAATTAGCTTCTGGGACACACTTGAAATGTTTTATCAGCTTGGGAAAGCCGATTTTAAAGGCTGGCTTAATATAGACACTGTTACTCCAAGAAACGACAGAGCTAAAATGCTAAAACTCGCAGTTAAATTTGTAAAAGATTATGAAAAAATGGCCAATATACTTTTGGAGCATGAAACCGAAATTGATGAAAACCTGAGGAATCATAATTATGTTGATAATATGCTCATGATAAGGGAGCTTATATTCGGAAAAGTATAGCGATAAAAACAATAAAAATAACAAAAAGGTAAAAAACATATATAAAAAATAAGTTAGAAGCTTGCAAAAGACAAATGTAAAAACATTAAGCGAAAGAATAAAAATGTATAAACCAGACTTCGCAAATCTTAAAAATGTCCTTTTGTGCAGAGACAAAAAATATGTGCCCTTAATAGAGCTCCATATTGATGAAGGTTTTAAGGAAAAATATCTGACAAGAAAACCCTGCGGCCTTGAAGATGAGGTTAAGTTTTCCATTGAGCACTGCCATGACTTTATCCTGTCAGCAAAGGGAATTTTAAAGCCCGCAAAAACTATTGGCAATGAAACTCAAAAAGATGGAACAACATGGGCAGATGAAGACGATGGTCTAATAAGAACTCTAAAGGATTTCGAAAACTATGACTGGATGAATCCTGACAAGGAAGATTACTCGGTCTTTAAAGATGCTCAAAAAATAATGCCTGATGGAATGAAAATACTTGCCACCGGAGGAAAGATTTTTACTGCTTCCTGGATGCTTATGGGTTTTAATAATTTCTGCATCTCCACAATTGAAAATTATGATTTTGTTAAAAAAATATTTTTTAAAGTTGGGCAGATCCAGTTTGAAGTATTTAAAAATATAATAGAATTTGACACAGTTGGTGCATTTGCTGCAATAGATGACATTGCTTATAGCGAAGGTCTGATGATTTCTGCGGAAATACTCCGTGAAAACCTTTTCCCATGGTATAAGAAAATGGGGGAAATATGCAAGAAGAGAGATATTCCTTTTATATATCATTCTGACGGAAATATTCTCGAAATAATTGATGATCTGATTGACTGTGGTTTTAATGCCATCCACCCAATAGAGCCAAAGGCAATGTCTATTAAAGAAGTAAATGATAAATACAAAGGCAGACTTTGTCTTCTTGGTAATATTGAAATGGATACATTAATAAGGGGAACAGCAAAAGAAGTAGAAAAGCTTGTTATAAATAATCTGGAAAATATAGCAAAAAATGATTTTTATGCCTGCGGAGCAAGCAATACCATCACTACTCCGATGCCCATAGAAAACGTGAAGGCTATGGTTGATACGGTAAGAAAATACGGCAGCTATCCGATAAAAACAGCGTGAAAATATTAATATGATTATTCTTATAAAATATTTATATGAGGGCTTTTAATAGTGGTCTGAATTTTTACAGAGAAATAAAAATAATCACTCTTGCTTTTTTGACAATTAAATATTATATTGATTTACAGTTAAATTATAAATAATTATACATAATTTATAATAACTTACATTACAATATATAAAATTTTATTACGTAGCCTTAAACATCTAAAAGGTAAACTAATAATTATTTCCTAAAAAATGGACCCCAAACAGAGAAGACAGAAAATTATTGATCTGCTCCACGAGAATGAGGGAAGGCTTTCTTTAAAAGAGCTTGGCAATCACTTTGATGTCTCCCAGTCTGCACTTTACAAAGATCTCGAAGTCATGCAAAAACACAGGCTCATAAAAAAAGTTTACGGTGGCCTTGAGCTGATAAATATGGAAGCCAGGGAACATAATTTTTACAACAGTCTGAGAGCTAATTCCAAAAAAAAGATATTGATAGCAAAAGAGGCTGCAAAACTTGTAGACAATAATGAGACCATTTTTGCTGATGGCTCATCAACCACTTTTTATTTTTGTGAAGAACTTAAAGAAATGGATATAAAAAATGTAACCATTATCACTAACTCTGTTTTTATTTCACAGGAATTTTTACTTGAAGATAATTTCAATGTGATATGCACTGGTGGAATATTAAATAAAGATATAGGGACATTTGGTGGAGATTTGTGGGAAAATATTATTTTAAACAATTTAAACTCCAGCAAATTCTTTTTTTCTTCTTATGGAATATCACTGGAAAGTGGTGCGCTCGATCCCTTTATTCCTGCTGACAGCAGTATGAAAAAGGCTTTTGCAGCAAAATCATTAAAAAACGTGTGCCTTGCTGACAGCAGTAAGTTTAAAATAAACGGAACAATAAACTGGATAGGATTTGATAATATAGACACTCTTGTTACTGACGCACTAATAGAAGAGAGTGTGCTTGAAAAACTAAAAGAAAAAAATATTAATATTATAATTGCCGGAGTAAAATAACGTTTTTTTAAGATTAATGCTATAATTGCAAAAGTAAAATAACGTTTTTTTAAGATCGATGTTATATTACTTATTTTAAAAAATATTAAAGAACAAGGAGGGCATCTTGATTGAATCAAAAAAAATACTGCCTTATGAAGGATCTCCGGATAAGGCAAGACTGCTGGCAGCTTTTAGAGGAGAACCTGTCGACAGAGTTCCTAATTTTGAAATTTTAATTGAAGACAAACATGTTGAAAAAATCCTTGGTAAGTATGCCGGAAATTCTTTGTCTTACGGTGGAGATCCTGCCAAAGGTGCTAACGCTGAAGCAGGCAGACCAATGTTTCCCGATGACTTTATAGATTTGTGTGAAATAATTGGACAGGACGCCCTTTTGTTCGATGGTGGGTTGTGGACACCATACAAAAAGCAGAATGAAAATGGTGAGTGGGTAAATGCTTATTCTAAGGATGTAAAAACCAGAGCAGACTATGAGGCTTTAAAACTAGATTCAGATGCAGCAATTGCAAGTACTGTCGGCTACGTCAAAGAATATAAAGAATGCATAGCAAGGAGAAAATCCAAAATTGGAGTTACTGCGATTTATGGATGTCTTATTCAGACATTATATGAATTTGTTTGCGGGATGAATGAATTCATGATGATGGTTTATGAAGACAGGGATCTCATCGAAGAAATGCTTGAAGATTCAACTGTTCATTTTGTAAAAATGTCGAAGGCTCTTGTAGATGCGGGAGTGGATTTTTTATTTCCAGCAGATGATGTTGCTTTTAAGACAGGATTATTCATACCTCCTAAAATTTTTAAGGAAATTTGGGTACCAAGGATGAAAAGAATATTTGAGCCTGCTGTAAATGCAGGGATACCTATTATGTTCCATTCTGATGGGAAGATAGATGACATAGTGGAAGATTTGATTGAAATGGGGCTTAATACTCTTAATCCTATGGATCCTTATGGAGTTGATTACAGAGAATATAAAAAAAGATACGGGAAGAGACTTTGTCTTGATGGAAATATTGATGTTGAATTTCCACTTGGCAATGGAACTCCTGAAGATGTTGAAAAAGACGTTAAAGAGCATATGGAGATACTTAAACCAGGCTATGGTTATGTTGCAGCCTGCTCTCATTCGATAGTCAATTATATTCCGCATGAAAATTATATTGCTTATATTAATTCTATCCATAAATATGGCAAATACTGATTTTTGCAGGTAAAGATTGAGGTAGTATTGTTTTTTTTAAATAATTAACTTATTATGTAAAAAATATTGATAAAAAATAAGATAATGTAAAAATATTACATTATTGAAATTTATTAATATCTTGGCTCGATTCAAATTCTTAAAATACGTTTTAATAATTTTTAGAGAAAGGTTTGAAGATGGCATTAATGGATGAAATTTACAACGCTACAGTTGAAGGCAATTATAAAGGTATAGGTGTTTTTGTTGAGGCAGCCTTAAATGAAAATATAAAGATTGAAGATATTATAAATAACGGACTTGCAAAAGCCATGATTTTTGTTGGAGACAAATTCGGCACTGGAGAACTTTATATGCCGGATATGCTTCTTGCTGCAAAGGCAATGAAAACAGCCATGGATATACTTAAACCCAGAATGGTGGGAAGCGAACATATTGCCGAAAAAGGAACTATCATGATAGGAACTGTCAAAGGAGATCTTCATGACATTGGAAAGAATCTTGTAATAACAATGGCAGAAGGACAGGGGCTTAAAGTAATTGATTTGGGGATAGACGTTGACTACAATAAATTTGTTGAGGCAATAAAAGAATTCAAACCTGATATTGTTGCATTTTCAGGACTGCTGACAACAACTCTTGGTAATATTCCAGAGCATATAAAAGCTATCGAAGATGCAGGTCTTAGAGACAAAGTAATACTTGCCGTCGGCGGTGCTCCGGTAACAAGGGAATTTGCAGACAGGCACGGCATTGAACTGTATTCAGCTGATGCATCAGGTGCTGCAAAAGAATTTGTGAAGGCATTAGAAGGACTAAAAAAATAATATTTTAAGACTTAAAGAGTTTGTTTATTTCAAAAAAAAACAAACAATTAAAAAATATTTTGTTTTATATGCTGAAAGACTTGTATAGCAGATCCAACAGCATATAAATTCAAGATAGAAACAAGAAATAAATAATAAAAAACAAGACAGGAGAAAAAAGAAATGAGTAAATTAAAGGCATTCTTTATCCTTGCACTCGTTGTTGCTGTAGTTCTAACTATGGCAATTCTTCCGGGTTGCACAACCGCTGCTGCTACAACAGCTGCTGCTGAGACAACTGCTGCTGCTGCTACAACAGCTGCCGCTGCAGAAACAACCGCTGCCGCTGCTGAGACAACTGCTGCCGCTGCCGCTGGAGGAAAAACATACGATGACTTTAGAGCTATGGCTAAAGCCGGAAAATATGACGGAGAGCCGGCAAAAGGTCACACACTTGCATTTGCAAACATCATAAAGTCATTCCCATTCTGTACTTCAGTTGAAAATGACATAATCAAACAATGGAAGCTTGCTGGCGGCGCAGACGCTGATCTTACAGTTCTTGACAATGCAGCAGACGCAGCAATAGCAATCCAGAACAAAGACATTATCTTCGACAAGAAACCTGATGTATTTCTTGAATTCCAGTTTGATGCAAAAATAAATGACCAGATAGCAAAAGAAGCTAAAGAAAAAGGTATATTTGTAATCGCTATTGACGTACCTGTTGGCGATTTCCCATTTATGGGCGCTGACAACCAGGGTACTGCTGAACTTACAGGAAACTGGATGATAGAGCAGATTGAAAAAGCTGGCGGAATCGATAAAATTGACAGAATACTTTATCAGAATGTTCCTCAGGTTGGAGAAACAGTATTTAAGAGAATAAAAGGCTCTGTAGAAGTAATGATAAAGAAATACGGAGACATAGTTAATCCTGACATAGCTGGTGGTAAAGGTGTTTGGGCAGATGCTGATTCATCTTCAAATGAGAAAGCTAAAACAGCTTATCAGAGCATCCTGGCAAAATATCCTAAGGACACAAAGTTTGTTGCATTCTGCCTTAACGACCAAAGCGCAGCAGGTTTTCAGGCTGCAGCTGATATTCTTGGAAGATGGAATCCGGATGATTATCTTATCGCTTCCCAGGGTCTTGACGAACTTGGTATGCAGCTTATCAGAGACAATATTGTTGACGGAGACTCATCATACTTCCCTGAGAAATATGGCGAATATTTAATCCCGGGTGCACTTACATTTATGTATGGTGGAGCAGCAGCTGTTCCTAAAGAAATGTTAGTAGTACACGAAATCGTTACTAAAGAAAATATCGACGCTATGTATCCTGTAAAATAGTAATATTTTATAAAAAGTTTTATGTTTTACATCTTTAAAAAAATATCGGCTGTCCTGCCAAATAATTAGGAGGGCAGCCGATAAAAAATAAGATTATTTTAATTTTATAGTTTTTAAAATTTACAAAAAAACAAATCACTGTCATCAAATTTTTTACAATTACTTCTCCCTGAAGTTTATTAAATAAAACGGCATCATGTTTTTAAATTTAATAATTATGGATTAATTTTAAATAACTTTTTAAAATTAAGTTTGCTCTATTTTTTATAATTGTTATTTAAAATTATTAGTTATATAGAAGTCAGGTTCATTTTAAACATATTTTAAAAAAGGGGTTTTGACTTGGACACGCAAAATAATCAATATATATTGGAAATGAAAAACATCTCCAAGAACTTCCCAGGTGTAAAAGCACTGGATGATGTCAGTTTTAACCTTGACAAGGGCGAAGTTTTAGGCCTTCTTGGTGAAAATGGCGCAGGCAAATCAACGCTGATAAAAATTTTATCCGGAGATTATTCACTTGAAGATGGAGAAATTTATGTAGATGGCAAGAAGGAAGTATTTACAAGTCCGCATCAGGCTATTGAAGCAGGAGTCAGAGTCATTTACCAGGAGCTTAATACTTTTGATGCACTTACAGTTACTGAGAATATATTTGCAGGACAGCTTTTAAGAAATAAATTTGGAATCGTTAATTGGGGTAAAATGGCGGTAAAAGCCAAAGAAATTCTAAAAAACCTTGGTTCAGATATTAATCCGGGTGAATATATGGAAAATTTAAGCGTAGGCGGCAAGCAGCTTGTTGAAATAGCAAAAGCTATAAGAAAAAAAGCAAGAATTCTTGTTATGGATGAACCTACGTCAGCGCTTTCAGAGAAAGATGTTCTTGTTCTTTATGCGGTAATTAGAAAACTCAAATCAGAAGGCGTTTCAATAATATATATTACTCATAGAATTGAAGAAATATTTGAGCTTACAGAGCGGGTTGTCGTGCTCAGAGATTCTAAAAAGGTAGGAGAGGTAATTACAAAAGATACATCAAGATCGGAATTAATCAACTTGATTGTCGGTCGTGAATTATCAGAACAATATAAGAAAAAAGAAATCGCAAAAGGAAAAGTTCTTTTTGAGGTTAAAGATATCAACTATTTAAATAAAGTTAAAAATGTCTCCTTTAAAATAAAGGAAGGAGAAATTATTGCCTTTTTTGGTTTGCTGGGATCAGGTACTCACACATTATTTTCGGTTTTGTTTGGCGACAAACAAAAAAGCAGCGGTGAAATATATGTCGAGGGCAAAAAAATTGAAATCAACCATCCATTTAAGGCCAAATTAAATAAAATAGGTTATATACCATATGACAGGAAAGAAGAGGGAGTCGCTCTTCCTTTAAGCATAAAACAAAACATTACATCTACGAACCTTGAAAAAATAGGAAATGGTTTTATGCTTGACAGAAAAATTGAGAATGAGCATGCTCAAAGCTGGTTCGACAAGTTAAGTATGAAAGCTCCAGGCCTTGAGACAATAGTTAAAAGTCTCTCAGGCGGAAATCAGCAGAAAGTAGTTGTTGCAAAATGGCTTGAAAGAAATTCAAAAATATTTCTGATGAGCGAGCCGACAAGAGGAATAGATATAGGATCAAAGGCTGAAATATATGAAATAGCCGAAGAGCTTTGCATTCAGGGCGCGGCTGTTTTAATAGTATCCGGAGAACTTCCGGAAATATTATCTATTTCAGACAGAGTATTTGTAATGAAAGATGGAAAAATAGCTGGAGAATTCATCACTAAAAATACTAACCAGGAAGAGCTTATGCATTGTGCAACTGCTTAAGTTAAAAAAAGTGGTTTAAAAGAAAGGTAAAACATATGGTAAAAAACTTGACTGAAAAAAAGAAATTTAGTTTTAAATTAACCGACACAATTATATTGTTGCTCGCACTGATAGTTATGGTTATTTTTTTTGGAATTGGAAACAAGTCATTTCTATCTTATGACAATATAAGCACAATGCTTAAAAATATGGTCATCACCGGTATTTTAGCCCTTGGTCTTACCCCCCTTATGATTGCAAGAGGCCTTGATATTTCATTCGGGGCCAGCATATCTTTTACTGGAGTTTTAATGGCAATTATCTATGGTTATGGAGTGCCTCTGCCTGTTACACTTGTTATTGGAGTTTTGGCGGCAACACTGATAGGCTTCATAAACGGTGTATTAATAGAGTTTTTTGATCTTCTGCCCATTATCCTGACTCTCGGAACAATGTCTATTTTTACTGCAATAGCATATGTAATGTCGGGCGCACACTCACTTTCCATGCTCACTGATCCTTTATATTATTTTGCTACCAAAACATTTCTAAAAGTTCCCATTCCTCTGTTTTTACTGATAGTTTTTATTATTATTTTCTGGTTTATTCTTACTTATACCAAAGTCGGAAGAATAATATATATTATTGGTGCAAATCCCAAAGTTGCAAATCTTTCAGGAATTAAGGTAAGAAATGTTAGAATTTATCTCTATACTTTTAT
>Ga0247841_10004808_pt1 | contig 22691 bp, 14 predicted proteins | sample LaCruzMarch2015__2_FD_192410 | JGI IMG/M metagenome (GOLD analysis project Ga0247841, IMG submission 192410) | Freshwater microbial communities from meromictic Lake La Cruz, Castile-La Mancha, Spain - LaCruzMarch2015_18m | ecosystem: Environmental > Aquatic > Freshwater > Lake | place: Spain... | reverse complement strand
GCCAACAAGCAGAGGTTATCTTACATGCAGCATTGGATCCTAATATTGCCAGCAAGGCAAAAAGAGGTGAATTTGTCAAGTTATTTGACCACTTTAAGTTACTACACACTATGATAAATTGAGCGAAGGTTTTATATAAAAAACCTACCCTTGTCAGCTTAAAAAAGGGGAGTCAGAGGGGATTTGAGAAACTATACTTTTTATTACCCCATTAATTTTTCAATGTTCATTATGCGGGGGTTATTGACTACCTAGCATTAGCTATTTGGGAGGCGTCCTGCACTATGGCTGTTGCAAGCGCATTTGTAAATTCCTTGATTCTCGTTAGTTCATCTTCCGTTATTGTTTCTCTAACCTCTGAGTAAACACTTACATAGTATTTAAGCTTAGGTTCTGTTCCTGATGGGCGAACAGACACACGAGTGCGTCCATCTTGAGAAAGCATAAATATTAATAAATTGTCTTTTGGAGACTCCAGTGTTTGCCTTTCTCCTGATAATAGGTTAGTAATACAACTTATTTTGTAATCATGTATTTCAATGACTTTTAACTCCCCAATTTTCTCTGGCGGATGATTACGCAATTCATCCATGATTAGCTCAATTTGACGTTTTCCCTCTTCTCCTTCAAGAATAATGGAGTTTACAACTTCCTTGTAATAACCATACCTTCTATATAGTTCATCAAGGAACTGATATGGTGTTTTCTTTTGCTTTTTCAAATATCCTGTTAATTCTGTCATCAATAATGCCGCTACAGCCGAATCTTTGTCCCTTGTGTAACTACCTTTTAAAAATCCATGACTTTCCTCTGCTCCAACAATGAAAAGTTCTGGAGCTTCATTGATAATCTCTGCAATATATTTAAATCCTACTAACAGATTTTTTATAATACGTACATGAAAACTGTTACAAATATCTGTCATCAATTCTGTTGTCACCAAAGTTTTAGTGACAACGCCATTTTGTTGAATGGCGTTTTTTTTCTGTAATTGATCCAAGACAAAATAAGTCAAAAGTGAAGCTATTTGGTTTCCTGTTAATGTAATCCATTCCTTTTTATCGTTAGATAATGGTACAGCTACTCCGAGCCTATCAGCATCAGGGTCACTCGCTAAAACAATATCTAATGAAAGCTCCTTCGCTTTTGTAATTGCTAATTCTAATACCGCTGGGTCTTCAGGGTTAGGTATGTGATTTTTTACTCCCGGAAAATCTCCGTCAGGTTTTTCTTGCTCCCTAAGAACATCAACGTGATACCCAAAATGTTGAAACACTGGTAAGACAGATGTAGTTCCTGTTCCATGTAAAGGAGTATAAAGGATATGAATATCATTATTACTTTCGGATAACAGCGATTCTTGGCACACAGATGCTAGGTATTTTTTGTCTATTTCCTCCCCTATCCATTTCACCAAACCTTGATTTATGGCTTCATCTATTGGAATTCGCTTAATATCAGATTGATCTACTTCGTCAATTATTTTCTGTACTTCATTGATAATTCCCTGATCATGTGGAGGTATAATTTGTCCACCATCAGCCCAATAAGCTTTAAATCCGTTGTCAGATGGAGGATTGTGAGAAGCGGAAATGACAACCCCAATATCCGCTTTTAACTCCCTCACGGCAAAGGAAAGTTCGGGTGTTGACCTAAAACTCTCGAATATATACGCCAAAATTCCATTACCTGCAAACACTTCTGCGGTTCTAATCGCAAATTCCGTAGAATAGTGCCGTGTATCATAAGCAATTACTGCTTTGTATGTTTTATTATTTTTAATGTGAAATAGATAGTTAGCAATCGCCTGTGCGGACTCACTTATTGTAATGAAGTTAATCCGATTGGTACCAACTCCTACAGGACCACGTCTACCACTTGTCCCGAAAGGAATCACAGTATAAAAACAATCATTTAGTTTAACGAATTCCTCTTTATCAACCATTGAACTAAGCTCATTATAAAAGTCACGATATTTTTTTTCAGTTAACCATCTTTTAATGTTCTCTGCCGCAGTTGGATTGAGTTTTTTTCCTTCCAAAGCTTTTTGTATTTTTGTAAAAAGTACTACATCATCATTCTTTTCATTATTTGTTACCAAATTAGACATTATTTAAATAGTATATTAAAAACTATAAGAATATCGTTCTTAGTATACCCTCTCCTTTGTTTTCTGTGATATAAAAATGCTCAGAATCTTCCTTTCAATGAAGCCTTCATATAACTAATGGCTTGACGTGCTAGGCTGAAATGTGGGTCTATATCAAGGGCTTTCTCCCATCTATTTATTGCTCCCCACCAGTCAGAAGTATGATCTTGTAATACCTTTCCTATTTGGTAATGGGCGTTAGCTATAAGAGTTGTCTCATCATTCCCAGCTAATTTTATTACCTTCTCATATTCATCTACCGTCTGGTCATAGGTTAATTCTCCTCTTTTCTGAAGCATATATGCAAATGCTGTATGTGTAATAGCTAATTGTGTAGCCATGCTAACTGCATGACGACTTAGTGACATTAACCTAGTGGAAAATCTCTCATAAGTTAGGACCAAATGAGCTTTAACCCAGGCATTATCAGGATATTTTTCATCAAGTTCCGAAAGGATTTCTCGTGCTTTAAGCTTATCCTCCACTGTTAGAGCCGTTTGTAGCTTAAATAGGTTTTTTTTCCAGTTTTCATCAAGTAAATCTATGTTCTTTTTGACATATTCATCCATATAATGCTTCATTGGTCTTGATAATTGCGGTAGTGATTGTTGGAATTCGAGTATGCGATCTTCCTTTTTTCTCTTTTCTGCTTCCTGTTCCTCACGACGCTTTTCCTCCTTGCAAGTGCATGATTCGATATGATCTTTGCATATCATGTCACCACAGTTTTCACATACAAATTTACACTTTTCACACAAAGAGACGCCACATACACAGCACTCATTGAATGTGCCACAACTTTTACAAATTCGTGTGCTACACTCACTACATGAAGATACGCATTCCAGACACCCAAGATGAGAGCTTGGGCAGAGATCAACATCAAAAGTCTCTGTTCCACAAATATCGCAAACCAAAGGCTCAACGTCCTTCAAAACAGGATTCCAAACCACGTATATATCACGTTCAGTCTTACCTCTTTTCACATTGTATTTGTTCCTGATCTTCGTCTGTGAAATCAGAGTTGAATTGAACAGCGTTATATAAGCATTGAGTGCATTTTTTTCCTCAATTTCATTTATTCTTCTCTGTCTCTCTATCGTACTCAGACGAAGCTTATCATTGATGGTGTTGATCCCTTCCTTATTCTTGCTTTCATTCAGCTTTTCGAGTTTGGATTTCAGTTCGTTATCTATCTGATCGTAATACTCCATTATCCTATTCTTTTCAAAAGCTAGACGTATCTCGATCTTGTTCTGGATTTCACGAATCTTGGGTTGAATTTGCTGTTCTAATGTCTTTATCGCAACCCCATAAGCATATTCTACGGATTGCATATTCTCTATGCCATAGTTTGTATGTGAACGGTCAGTAAAAAAAGCGGCTCCGACAGCTTCTAGCATCCTAGTGTCTATATGTCCAGTGTTGAGATTCACAAGCAGTTTGATGATCTGGTCTTCTCTTTCGTCTGAAACATAAGAAACTTTGAAACTAAATAAGAGATAATGATAGATCACTGGCGAATTGATCATGAAAGTTGCCCGACAATTCCTGAAAGTGATTTTGCTGGCAATTTTCTGCGGCAGGTTTCGTAGCTCCACATCACTATCTACAATATGGCGTTTACACGTCAATCCCCTTTGGCTTGCGAGATCGATCACTTTATCCAAAAAGTAGCTTCCATAAGTTACAAATTCGGCTTCCTCATGCTGTCTTGCAACATCAAAATCAAAGGCTAGTTTGTAGTAATTCTCACCATCAAAGTGGTCTACGAACTCGTCGGAGATCAATACTTCAGCATAGTTATACGCAGTAAACTCTATCAGCGTGCCTACTGATTCAAGACATTTCGTTACAAAGCTCCTGATCTTCACTACATCCGCATCTTCGTGTGACATATATTTACTTACCACTCCTATTTATTACTCATCACGCATGGAAATAATCACCAAATAGATGATTATCGTATTCTTTGATTTTCATGTATTGCTTACGGGCTTCGACTAGCTTTTCGCCAAAGTCCTCTATCCCTTTATCCAGTTCCATCTGTGTTGTAGAATTTACCCATATATCCATGACTATATCAGCGAAATCTTTTTCATCTTCAAGGTTGCCAAGAATCATATCAACCTCTCCAACCACAAGCTCAAACATATTGATTTTGGCGTCCAGAACATCAAGTATGTATGATTCGATAGTGTTTTCGGCAGAGAAGTTAAAGATATACACTTCCCTTTTCTGTCCCACTCTATGGATCCGTCCTATTCTCTGTTCAATACGCTGAGGATTCCATGGTAGATCATAATTGATGATTGCATTGCAAAATTGCAGATTGCGCCCTTCTCCTCCGATCTCAGTGCTAACCAAAACCTGTGTTTGTTCGGTAAATTCTTCTATAGCACGATTTTTCTCTGCCATATTCATAGAACCAGAAAATTTTGAAAATGATATACCATACTCACTCAGGGCATTGGTTATGTGTTCCAACGTTCTGTTAAATTTTGTGAAAACAATAACCTTATCCTGATGTGCTTTGATCACCTCAATCATAGCTTCCGTCTTTGCATTATTTTTTATGCTTTCTGCAAGTTTATAGAGTTTGATCAGTTCTCCCGCTTGGTCTTCTTTTTTCTGGATCATCTTCTGAAGCGTTGGAAGAACCGAGAAAGTACTGCTCCCAATCTCCTCTTGTAGGGTACGAAGTGTAAACTGACTGGCTTTATTTTTATTCTGTTCTGCCTGTATATAGTTTTGCTTTACAAAATCTGTTAGGTTATCATATAACATCCGTTCAGCTTCTGTAAGCTTGATCTTTACAATACGAGCATTCCGTTGAGGTAAATGAACGTGTGTAAGCGCTCTGGTGTTTCTTACCATGACTCCACTCAATAACTCTCTTAGTCTTTGAATATTTTTAGGTTTGAGGTGATCACCCCTTTGCATAAAGGTTCTCTTGAATTCACTCACAGTTTTAAGCTGTCCGGGTTTCAGTATGGTTATTATATTGTAAAGCTCTTCCAGATTGCCCTGTATCGGTGTAGCAGTAAGCATCAGCATATACTTCTTTTTAAGACTATTAACAAACTTCCATTGCTGAGTATTCCTATTTCGGAGATGATGAGCTTCGTCTATTATGAGCATATCATAATTGATCTTGGATATTTCATCAGCATTTTGCTTTAGCTTTGCTGTATGAATAGATGCGATAACTTTATCATAATTGTGCCATGAGTCTATGCCTCCGTTTCGGAACTCAGGATCATCATACAGAATGAATTTTAAACCGAATTTCGATTCCATTTCTTCCTGCCACTGAGTCGTCAGAGATGGCGGAGTCAGTATAAGCACCTTTCTCACCAACCCCCGCAATATATACTCTAGCAAGATAATACCAGCCTCAACGGTTTTGCCAAGTCCTACTTCATCGCAAAGCATTGCCCTACCACGGAAAGTATTAAGCACCTTCTTAGCCGCATGGATCTGGTATTCGTAAGAGATTAATCCTTTTGCCATTTGGAGTGATAGAAGCTTATCAAATCCTGGTAAAATAGTAAAATCCCTTGCCTGCGTGTTTATGCTCACAAATGCAGGGTCTTCAAAAACGCTATCTTGCAGACGTTTTAGCACAAGATCGTTGTCTTTATTGTAAAAAATGCTATTATAATGCTCTGACTTTACATAAGGTTCTTCAGAAATATCTTCGTCAGTATCTATTTGTTCCTCAATATCATTGGACATATCAGTTTTCATCTTTTATCATCTCTGTAATCGTTAAAAAAATTCAGGAAGCTTTTAATACTTTCCAAAAGCATCAACAGCCTCAATATTCCCTGATGTTAAATCAATTAGCTCGGTTTTGTTAAAATAAGTGCCAAAATTGATGATAAAGCTAATAACCATGCGAGTTAAAACATGATCAATTATGTTTTTTCGTTACGATCGAAGGTAAACCCGCACCATTATTTTAGTTTACGTTTACTGATTTTAGCAAGATTTTAGCAAGATTTCAAGTCCAAAAAAAGCTTATCTTTATTTTTCTTAAAGCTTGTGGTATAATTATTGCTGTATAATGAAAATAATATAGTCGCTATTTGTTATAAAGTCACTTTGTATGAAATCTTAAACACGCCAATTTTCTAACATTGAGATTCATGATTTTGTGTGAAAGAACAGTTGATAGAATATAGGGAAGGAGGAAACAACAATGGCTATGAATATAATTTATGGAAAAGTAGTTGTTAAAGAAACAGGTAAAGGTATCGAGGACCTTCTCATCGTAGTTTATGATCTCGATCCCAAAACAGAACCTCAAAAAGTTTTGGAAATCTGCCATGATGAAAAAAACTTCGATATATGGCAACATATATCGGGTGACCGTCTTGGCTCGAGGTTGACAGACAAAAATGGCAATTTTGATTTTCAATATGACGACTCCCAATTTCAGGTTAAGGATCGAGAATGGCGACCAGATCTTACTCTTTTTGTTGTAGCGCCAGAAGATCAAAGTGTAAGTCCCTGTCCAAAGATTCTCCACGTTTCATGCGGTATCAGGCACAATGCAGGACGGATAGAACATTATATTATTAAGTTGCCACTGCAAACGTTAAGGGAAGCGGGTATCTTAAACTCCGGAGCGCTGGATGTCAGCGTGGACTTTAAGGATCTCGCCATGAAGATGCGAGCGCAAGCTGAAGAACGTCACAAGAAACTGATAGCTGAAAAGCCCTTCTCGCAGCGTTATAAAGAACGGCAAGAACAGATTTCTAAACAGTTTCCGAACGATCAAAAGCAGGAAAGACCGCCGCAAAGCTTCGATCTTGCAATACCGATGTTGTTTACGAAAGGCGAAGACATATCACCCGAAGCGACTATTTCCTATGATAAGGGTTCCGGAGATTTTATACTTAAGACGAGTAAGGATGGGGAGGAAATTCCCCTTGCTTTCAAGGGCGTAATATCTGCCGAGGAACTCAAAAAAAACCAGCGTGAGTTAAAAGGTTTCGGATACATCATTGACACAGAAAAAAAGGAAATATATGTAAAATTACCGTTACGCTCACCCAATAAACTGATACGGCAGGAATCTGAACCAAGCGCACTTTTTAATTGGTACACAGAAAAACGCCGAAAATCGGAAAACGTTGCGTTAGCAGATGCCTCAATAGATAAATAAGCATCCACGTCCTCAGAGATAGACATACATCAGGATAAGAACAAGGAGGTTAACAATGCCTAATGGAAATTTAGATAACAATATTGCTGAATTTGAACAGGATCTTAAGCAAAAATGCCCAAAAGATGATAAAGAGGAAAAATGTCAGGCAGACAATCCCTTTGTCCAATCAACAAAGGTTCTGGATAACGTTGCATTCCATGATTTCGCTTTTTACGAATACCTTCTAGATCCCAGCGAGGGCTATAGCAAATGGAAACTCGGTCTATCTAATAGAGGCTTACAGTACCTTGATCAACTTGAAAATCTTGGCTTACCAACAGAAGCGCTTAATGCTCAAGCGACTTTCTTGGAGGTATTGGAAGATACTATCAAAGAAGTTGTTGTACAATCTAACTTGACCTATGTAGAATGGGATAAATGGATTAATTACATGATCGATACACTTTATCTCCCTAATGCGAATTTTAACTATATTGATATACTTTCATGCTACTACTGGACAGCAGAACCACGATCCAGATTCATCTTGGATTTGGAATGGTCATTGAATGGTTATCTCTATCTTCGCATTAATGGGAGCAGGCAATTTGATTGGCTGGAGTGGTACACGAACGCGTCGGATCGTGGCGGATTACTTGATAATTGGCGTGTTAGGATGGGGGGCAACATAGGACACGTTGAAGCCCTAGAGACCAGAGCCATGTTAGAACAAATGGCGTATAATTTCGAGGTTTTTCCCAGTTATTCTGTGAATGTCGGTCTAAGGCTGGTATATAGACAGGAATGGAAGCCTCTCGGTATGCAACCCGGCGAAATAGTGCGTACTATACCTCTAGGGCCCGGGCAAAAAGAGCGTATCACTACCAAGATTATCCGCCGCACGAAGCGAACTAGCACAATGGAGTCATCTACAGAGACAGAAGCAACCACTGAATCTACAGAATCCGCCAAGGATTCCAATGAAATAGTCGCTGAAGCAGCAGACAGCTTTAACTGGAAAGTGGATGCTGAAATACATGGTGGGTTTGGTGATATAATCGGTGGTAGTGCCAGCACATCATTCGGCGGTTCCTCCGAGGACAAGAGCAAACGAACCAGTTCTCATTTAAGCGAGACTATGCAGAAGACCGCTAGTAAAATTCGCCGTCAAACTAAGGTGGTTGTAAGCACTGAATCGGAGGAGACATTTGAAACTGAGCGTTTTTCGGAAATAAGTAATCCCAATAACGAGATAGCCATTACCTACGAATACATGAAAATGCAGCAGCAATACGAGGTCTTTACATCCCTTGCAGAAGTTCAGTCGGTCATCTTCGTTGCCGAATATTTGCCCACTCCCAGTGAAATAAATAAGGATTGGGTTCGTAAACACGACTGGATTATAGCAAAAGTTCTAAAAGACGAGTCATATAGGCAAACGCTGAACGAACTTATACAGGATGTTGATGAAGACCAGCGTGTGGTTGGTGAGGAGAATTTCGGGGCTATGCTAGGGACAGCTTATACAAAGTTTGCCTCTTTTCAACCCAACACAGTAGCTGGCGGTGCCTCTGGGCTTACAGTTCCTGACATCTATGCCGAACCTCAGCGTCTTTATAAAGAACACCTTCAGGAAGTAGCTTCACGCAACCGTACCAACAACTTGCGCAATATCAAAAGGAACAGGTTCTATGAACACATAAGAGACAATATTCTTCATTACTGTCAAGCAATATGGTCGCATGAAGATTCCGAGCAACGCATTCTGCGATATAAAAAAGAGAATCGGCGTGTTCCAATAGAATGGACACTCCCGACAGTTATTGGAGCAGTTCCTACCGGTAAAGATGCGGCGCTATGGGAGCTTATAGATCCAACAGGACCAGTTGGTTACGTAGGAAACTACGCAGTGTTTGGCCTGCTCCCATTACCTGAGTCTGATGTACCGGCTGGATATTTTTTTGAAATAATAAGCCTCAATGAGCTTATGAAAATCAAGCGTGAAGATTATGTTGATGGTAAAGGTAAACTACTCGATCCTGCGTTAGCTTCTTATGTGAAAGAAGCTGAAAGAGACCATCATGACGATTATTCCCTAAAAAAGCTAAGTGATTCAGAGGTTAGGGATTTCTTATCATATTTGCCTCATCTGTGGAATAAATTGATTGGTAAAACTGGTGAACTAAGGAGAGATCACGGTTATTTAAAGTACAAAATAACTACAGATGAATGGGGTGAATACTTATACCGCAAAAACGGCACCAGGAGGTTCCTTGTTGATTCCAACAACCTGTATCTGAATATACGGGCATCAAGCGGAGCCGCACTAGAGCCGTTCAAGCGCGCACACCGGTATATTGATGTGCTAAAGGAATATGAAAACCTGATTGCTCTACGGATGAAAAATGAGCGACGAGAAACACACATGCAGCAGACTGACGTTTATGATCCGGACATCGAGAAGGTGATTATCGTTGATGACGCCGACTCGCTCACTGCACACCACGCAGCGCTCCACGATGCGATGAGCACAACTCCCGGCGCACCCGTTACTCCACCGGCTCCCGAAGTCACACCGGTAACAACGCCTACGACTACTCCGGCTCCTTCAGGGGGTACTACGCCAAGCACGGGCGGAGGTGTGACGCCATCATAGTCATTGGTGTAGGATTTTGAGCGAATTGCTACCTATAGAGGGCAAATTTATGACATTACCATCAGGCGTGATTACACAACAAGAACGAGGTACAGTAAATATATTTGATATAGCCAAACGCATCGCGGCAGTAGCAAGTGTTGCCTATGAACACAAAAGTTATCGAGACCAATACAAGCGATTGGATAGAGGTGCTTTAACAGCCGATGTTTCGTTTCATTCGGTGCTATCAAACGTAGATGACTATCGCCCACAAACTGGCTATCGGATTAGAGCCTATCTATCCGATATTAAAACAATGATGACTGCTATTGAGGAAGCCGCATACCCTTGGCTTCAGCGAGAACTAGCATATCAATTGCACTATTTAAAAGAACTTCACATTGAATTATTCTCAAATATTCAGCAAGTTCATCTTGCAGCACAAGAATATGTTAAGTTGCGAGATGAACTCCCGCAAACTGAGCATAAAAAGTTTCGAGCACAAGGCGAAGGAGACATAACGCTAGAGACAGTCAAATCAATTAATGAACGAGAGCAACAGGCGCGAACGCAAATTCATAGCCAGTGGATTGATGTGCTTTTCAACCACCCAAAACGCTATTTACTTTTTTACCAATTAGCGAGAAGCGAAGATATGGCAATAGTTACCTTGGAAGAAGCTTTCCTTGAAGCACACAAAGGCATAGAGGAATTTGGGAAAGAAATCAAGGAATCACCAGATCATATTTGGCGATATCCACCAATCGTGGCTGGAACTCTCATGGATATTGGGATAGTTAAGGAGAATGACAGACTTCTTCTTCGTTTTATGCTTGATATTGCTCAGTTGCGTTCAAAAGATGAATGGCAAGAACTCTATTTTATAGCGGGAATAGCAATAGCCGCTTTTTCACTTTTTATGGGACCAGGCGGCATGATCATTTTATCACTTGCCGACATTGTTCTTGGAACTCATTCCGGTTGGCGAGAGTTTGAGCGGCAGCAAGAAAATGATTATGCTCTGACAGCCCAGGCATTTGCTCAAGGCATGCCTCTTACTGATCGTACGTCAGACTATGGTCCATTTGCACTTCAAGTAGCGGCTGCATTATTATCTGCTTTTCAGCTACCCCGGATGATTAAAGACTTACGATTAGCGCGCGCTGCCGAACAGCAGGTACTTAGAGAAACAGAGCAATCTTTAAAAGCAGAGAGTAAGGAAATAATATCATCAGAATTAAGGGGTATAGCAAAGGAAGATAAAAATCTGCCTCCCATCATAGATGACGAAAAACGAGGTTTGACGAAGCCAAACAGCGAAGATAGGGCAACTAAAGTTGAGGAATATCCTCAGGCAACGCCGAAAGCCGATGCTCAAACTACGACTTCAAAGGGTACCAAGGGCAGAGGTGGGAGAAGCCAAAAGGCTAAAGGTAATCTGCCAGATGTCAGAGATCAATTCAGCTTTCGTGAGTATATAGAGGGTGATATATCAGTAAAAGAGGCAAGCGGCTTTCTCGGCGTTCCTGGAGAAGTACAAACTTATAGGGATATCTCAGCACAAGCGAGAGTGTCCAGTAATATGGGCGATGACGCAGGACACCTGATCGGAAACAGATTCGGTCCGCCAGGCGACGAGCGAAACTTGTCTCTACAAAATTGGCAGTCCAACAGGTTCGGAACTTTTCGCGATTTGGAAGATTATTGGGCGATGAAACTCCATGAAGGGACACGGATAGAAGTCCGAGTTCGCGACTTCACCCGAAAAGGAGATGTAAGACCATACTATCGCAAGGTGGAATGGACTGAAATAGCGACAGATGAAACTCGAATAAAAGACGAATTAATTTTTGGTAATTTTGAGACTTCCAAAAGTCGTACGGCTCGGCAAGTTCAGCCAACTGTGGATGGCTCAGAACCTGCTTCAGTGATTGACATCAAAAGACAGAGTGATTCCCGCTTCTGAAGCTATTAGGGTTTTCCGTAGCACGGGATCAAGCCGTTTGTTGTAACCACACAGCCTAACGCCCTGATGAAGATCGTTGTTTTTTGTCCAAAAACTACTAACCCATTCAGTCCAGAAAACTCATTTTTTATTCCAGACTGATAACTGGACGTCTCTCTAAGTGGATACTCATCCCTGTATGAATGAGAGACCACGAATTCAAGGTGGTTGAATGAATACAGTATTCAGCAGGCATGTTAGGCGTTTCAACAATGGAACAGAAAGTCGGTTTAAGCTTATAAGTCGGTAGGTTGGATCGAGGCAACGAGATCCAACTATTCTAATACTATGTTGGGTTTGTCAACCCAACATACCCAATCTATCAGAAAAAACAACCTATCCTACGAAATCAAGCATAACAATCTCGTCCGCATATCAAACAATTCTTTCGACGATAGTGCTATATGATAGTACTATCAAATGTTTTATCTGCCATCACAATTTCCATAGAGCATTACATGTACAATCTATTTTCCTATGCAGTGTATAGGCAAGCCTATGTGCATAATTCCGGTACTCTGCGTAAAGTTTTATCCATAAGCATTACTGTGTTGTTGAAATCGTTTAAATTCATAAGGCTTACGGGTGAATGTATGTATCTTACAGGTACAGCGACTGTGACTGATGGGATACCACCCTGTTGCAAGTGAATCGCCCCGGAATCGGTTCCGCCTGTTATTGTTCGCTTGAACTGATATGGAATATTGTCTTTTTTTGCAGTATCTACGAGAAGGTCAACAAGGCGCTTATCGCTTATGAATGACCTGTCCATTATGGTGATGGCAGGTCCGGCGCCCATGTTTGTAGAAGGGCTGACGTCCCTTTTCGTTGGCGTATCGCCTGCTGTCGTTCCTTCGAGAGTGAAAGCAAAGTCAGGATTGACTTTATAAGCGGCTATCTTCGCTCCTCTCATTCCAAGCTCTTCCTGAACCGTAAAAACGCCGACGAGTGTAAATGGATAGCTATTTTTGAGAAGCTCGATTATGATGCCACAACCGGCACGATCATCAAAGGCTTTTCCTCTGAGTATGTCACCCGATTGCACGAATTTTGTGCCAAATATGGCAGTATCACCAGCTTTTGCTAGTTTATCGTCCTTTGCGCTTGCGCCAACGTCAATGAACATATCATCAGAGCCAACAACACTACCTTTATTGCCAAAATGTATCGGCTTCAAGCCTATTACCCCGGGTGTTTTATTTTCGCCTATATAAACCTTCTTCGATAATAAAACTCTGTCGTCAATTCCACCGATCTTCTTGAACCTTACGAATCCACTAGCTTCTACAAAATCAATAAACAGACCTACCTCGTCCATGTGTGCCGCAAGCATAACCTTTAGATTGTTGTCACTGCCTTTTTTTATTGCAAACAAGTTGCCCATAGAGTCTGTTGAAACTTCGTCTACCAGAGGTGTAACCTCATCTTTTATTACCTGACGGATATCTTTTTCATATCCAGACACGCCGAAAGCATTGGAGAGTTTTTCTAAAAGCATTTAAGGTCCTCCTGAAACTTTGAGTCTAATCGTGATATAAATATGCTTAAAAGTTCTGCGCATCTTTTCACATCATCCAGTTTTAGAGTTTCTACTGTGCTGTGCATGTTTCTGAGCGGTATTGACACTAATCCTGCTGGAATACCTTCTCTACTGACTTGAAGCGAATAGGCATCTGTACCGCCGGGATATGGACTAAATTCAACTTGATGTGTTATTTCATATTCAGATGCCAGATCAATGAGCTTTTGAGTGATTTTTGGATGAAAATTCGGTCCGAGACCAATTGCAGGACCTTTCCCAAGAGGACTAACTCTTCGCTCGGGCATACCAGGACCATCACCAAAAGTCACATCAATAGCAATTGCTATGTCAGGTTGTATATGGAACGCAGTTGTAATCGCTCCGAGACCAGACACTTCTTCCTGTGCAGTTGCAATTGCGTAAACGTCCCATTCGTGCTTGCGTTCCTTCAGTCTGCGTAAAGTCTCAACCAAAACCGCAACCCCGGCACGATCATCCATAGCCATTGCCGATATGCACCCACTGTTTAGCTCTGTAAACTCGCTTTCAATCCTGACTAATGTGCCAATTTCAACAATATCTATTAGCTCCTCTTTCTTCCTGCCAGTGTCAATGTAAAGATCATCCATCTGAATGGGTCTTCCACTTTCTCCAGGTTCCTGAAGGTGAGGAGGTTTCGCTCCAACAACGCCCTTCAGTTGCTCTTTACCAAGTACAGTGACAGCCTGACCGGGTAATATGGTAACGTCTATTCCACCGACAGATGTGATTCTCAAAAATCCACCGTCTTCAATCTTCGTGACCATAAGACCTATCTCATCCAGATGAGCCGCAAGGAGAATTTTTTTTCGATCTTCACCAACTTGATCTCCTCGCCTCAGTGCAATAGCGTTCCCCATTTTGTCAATATTCACTTCATTAGAGAAAGACTCAATATTTTTGACAACTACCTGAGCGGCTTCGTACTCATGTCCAGAAACACCGGATACATCAGTAAGCGTCTTTAAAAGTTCCTTTAGTTCCAATAGCACAGCCCCCTTTTTATATTTATAATGGCACACGGATTGACAAAGCTTTGACGGATTTTCACGGATTCTATTTAGTAATCAGTGATCACCATTTTAATCCGCGCTGATCCGTCTTATCCTTGTTAATCCTTGTGCTACTTCCTAAATAATTAATTTGGTCAACCATTAGGTGTTTAAAAACGAAAAGATTTATAGATACCGTCATGGATCATGATCAGTTGGGAAATTTCTAAATTCCTTGTAAGCAGTCTGTACTACAGAAATAAAAATCGAAGTCAACGGAACAGCCGCCACTAAACCCAGCAGACCTAGAGTCTTTCCCCCTACAAATACTACAAATATTGTCACGAGTGGATGTAGATCAACACTTTTACCAACGATGAACGGTACGAGTATCATGTTATCAATGACTTGTAAAACAATTAAGAAAATCGCGGTTATGACTCCGTGAAATAAGCCATATTGAGAGATCGCAAGTAATATGGGGGGTATGGATATGCCCACAGGACCAATGTAAGGTACAAGATTAGCAAATCCAGCTATACTACCGACGAGGAAATAGTATTGTATGCCTAATATCCGCAAACCAATTATTGTCAGTATTGAAAGCAGTATAGATTCGGCAATCTTACCTCTTATAAATCTGCCGATTCGATGATCTATGATGTGTAGTAAATCTAAACTCGTTTGACTATATCTTTTTGGAACAATACGCAAGAGTGCCTGTTTTATTCTCTTTCCATCCTTGAGCAAAAAGAAGGTAATAAATGGGATAATGAAAATAGATAGAGCAACCCAGAGTATACGCCCGCTGTAGCTTGTGAGTGTCTTAACAATTTGCCCGATGTAGTTTAATACCCACGAGGCTATACCATTTAAGCTTTTATCAGCGTCTATCTGAGTTTTTAAGTCATAATCTTCGAGCATTGGGATTGATTCTGACAACTGAACTTTAATAGATTCAATATTCTCCATTATGCTCTTACCAAGCTCTGGATTACTCAAGCTGTCTTGAATACTGAATTGAAGGGCTATTAACTCATTCCATAGCATTGGCAGAAAAATTAATGCGCTGACAACGATAACAGCAACAAATAACAGATATAATAATCCGACGATCAGTGTTCTATTTAATTTACGCTTTTCCAAAAATCGCACTGACGGGCTGACGATATATGACAACAAGAAGGACAGTACAAATACTCCTAAAACTTGTCTGATACGATACATTAGCAAAAACATTATGGCAACAACGATTATTAAGCCTGCCATCGCTGTAATTTGTAAATAAAACTCCATACGTCTGTTGGTGAAAACGTGAGTTTCTTCTTCTTTTTTAGTAATCTCTTCACTCATTTTTGCTCTTTATTCACATGATAAAATACAATTATTAGAAAAGAAAGTGGAAGTCTCAAGCCTTCCACCACATTCTAATATATCTTTTTTAACTATTATTATTCGGATTCCAGAACCATCATACTCTTCAGATGCTCAATTACAGATTCCGAAAGTGCTTGGGGATCATACCCACCTTCAAGTGACGACACGATTCTTCCATTACACGATTCTTCTGCAACTTCAAGGACAATGTCAGTCAATTTACCATACGAGGTAGATGTAAGCTCTGTTCCTCCAAGCGGATCATCTTTGTGTCCATCAAATCCAGCGGATATAAGTATAAAATCTGGTTTATATCTTAATCCTACTGGTTTTAGTTTCTTCTCAAAGATGTCTATGTACTGCTCAACACCGGCTCCAAATGGGACAGGAATATTCATCGTATATCCAGCGCCTTCACCTCTGCCCGTTTCATAAGCCTTTCCTGTTCCGGGATAGAATGGATATTGATGAACAGAGAAATAAAATACTGAAGGATCATCATAGAATGTGTAGTTTGTACCATCCCCGTGGTGAACGTCCCAATCCACTATCAAGATTTTTTGTAAACCCCGCTCCTTTTGAAGATACCTTGCCCCTATGGCAAGATTGTTAAACAAACAGAATCCTTTTCCTGTATCTGATAGAGCATGATGTCCCGGTGGTCTAACTGCGGCAAAGGCATTATCTACCTCTCCATCCATTACTGCATTTAGTGCCTTTATAACACCGCCAACTGCAAGCAAGGCGACATCATAAGAATCTTTTGATACGCCGGTATCAATCTCAAGATTACCTCCACCCTTATCGCAGAACTCCTGAAGAAACTTCACATAAGTATCTGTATGAACGTATTTTACTTGTTCCGTAGATGCTGGTGATGGTTCAAGATGCACAAGCTTTTCCCATAGACCAGAGCTTTTGACTTCGTTAATAACAGCCATCAATCGCTGAGGACTCTCTGGATGAAAAGGTCCCGCATCATGTTTCAAGTAGTCGGAATGATATACAAACCCGGTGCGTTTTTTTGCTTTCATTTCGTCATTATCCTGATTATATAAAGTGATTAGTTATAATTACATTTTGCTGTTGACCAACAAAATAATAACAGAATTACCTTTGTTGGTCAAGGCTTATAAAATAGCCATCATCTTGATGAATTATTCCGAATGACGGACATAATTCCTTAAAGTTCCTATTTTCTCAACAGTTGCTTCTACTATATCACCAGGGTGTATCGGTGCAATTCCTGAAGGTGTGCCTGTGGAAATTATATCACCCGGTTCCAGCGTCATCAAGCTTGATATGTACTCTATTAGTGTGGGAACATTGAATATAAGCTGTCTGGTATTGCTATTTTGCCTTATCTCACCATTAACTTTTATATTCAGATCGAGTTCAGCCAAAGGGGGAATATCATCCGGTAGCGTTATACATGGACCTATCGGGCAAAACGTATCAATGCTCTTTGACCTAAACCATGGGTTACGTTGCTCAAAATCTGCACTTTGCATATCTCTTGCACTAACGTCATTGAGTACGGTGTATCCTGCAATATAATGACCTGCATCATCTTTCTTAACATTCTTTGCCCTTCTTCCGATAATTACAGCAAATTCAACTTCAGGATCAACACGTCCAAACTCAGGCTTGATGACAATTTTATCCTCAGGACCGATTATTGAGCTTGTCGCTTTGCAGAATATCACTGGTTCTTTTGGTGCTTCTCGACCAGATTCTTTTGCGTGATCTGCATAGTTAAGTCCTAGAGCTACTATCTTTGATGGGTTAGTCAAAGGTGGGTTTAGCTTAATCGTCTCTCTGGCAATGTAACGATCAAGAAAACTATGATGCTCTAAGAAAATCAAGACGCCCGCAAATATTTCAACGTCAAAAAGCCCTCCTTTAATGAGTTCCATTATATCAATTATCATGGGACATATCTGCTCTTTTTCGATAAGATTATAAAGCTGAAACGCCCCAGAAAAGTCAACAATACCACGATCCGTTTCAATACCGATCCTATCACCGTAATTTCCTCTATAAGATATTATTTTCACTATACTCTCCTTGTATAATATGTATTGAACAAATAACCAATAAGGCATCCCTAAAGTAGCTAGACGATACCATAGCAAAACAGTTAAATGCTTTTTCTATCACCCTTACAAGCATCAAAGGTATCGGGGAAGTGTATGCCGCAGGTATATTCGCTGAGATAGGAGCATCAACTGCTTTCCATCAGAAGTAACAAAGAACCAGCACAAGAGAGCGTTAGTATTAACAGTCCGTAAGGTGGTTCGTCTTGTTGATTGTCTATTGAGAACCAACAAGCTTTATCAGATGAACATACCTTCATAGACACTAGCAGTCTCTTGAGCTTATGTCATTAATTCATGTTATTTATTAACATCACTGCTTGACATAAAGTCTAGTAAGTGTCACGATAAAAGTTTGTCAAAAAACGGTCATTGAACTTTATTTTCACTTTTCGCTTGACATTTTACCGCAACACTCATTGCAAAAAAACAGCACATTAGACTCTGTATAATGGTTCCTTTTGCTGCAAAACATTCACGATATTCTGTGCTGCTATTATTCCAGTGTTTTCAATAGCTGTTGTGGTACAACCCCCTATATGTGGTGTTGCAATCACATTGTCAAGAGTGAGGAGCAGAGAATTTGCGGAGATAACATCCAAGCCAGCTCCGGCGATTTTCTTTTCCTTCAAGAGATCATACAAAGCCTTTTCATCTACCAATTCACTACGAGCTGTGTTGATCAGGTAGCTGGAAGAGCTAATAAGCTGTAATTTTTCTCTATTAAGAAGATTTTTGGTCTCTGCTGTCAATGGAACGTGAAGCGATATATAATTGGATTTGATCAATAGCTCATCAAGACCCGCATAAGCTATGTTGAATTTATTTGCAAACTCTTTATCAAAGTAGCTATCAAAAACGAGAACATTCATCTCCAGGCATCTAGCTCGCTTTGATACTTCTTTGCCTATACGTCCCAATCCGATGATCCCAAGCGATGATCCGGTTATTTCCTCTCCCATAACCCTCTTCCAGAGACCGGCTTTCGCATTGCAATCCTGCGTAACTATACTCCTTGATAAAACGAAAATAAAGGCAATAGCAAGCTCTGCCACTGAGATAGAGTTCGTTCCCGGTGTGTTACAAACGATAATCCCACGTGCTTTAGCTGCTGACAAATCTATGTTGTCAACACCTACTCCATGTTTAGATATAACTTTTAGCCTGTTTGCATATTCTATTACCTTCCTGGTAATCTCATCCTGTCCTGCGATCATCCCATCAACACCATTTAATAGATCAAGTAGTTCATCTTCCCGCAATGGTCTATCATAGGGATTCCATCGGACTTCGCAATCAAGGTCTTGGAGGATTTGATGGTGTTTACCGGGAAGTTCCTTGAATGATCTGGCTGTTACAAGTATGACAAAAGACATGAACCCCTAACTCCTTATTTTATAGTTATCTCTCTTTCAATCTGAATACCCCTAGCTGTTGCTATGGGGATGAAAGATCGCCGTGTTGTTCCTCAACACAGATCCTTGCACAATCTTTTGGATGTGCTAGGTTTGTATTCAACTACTTTCTACGTCAACGTATTGACTACTATGCGACAAATAGGCTTAAATTACTTTACACTAAAAGATAGGTCATGGTTGTGTCCTGAATGTGATGCCAACCATGACCGAGACGTGAACGCCGCAATCAATTAGGGCTGGTTAGCCCGAACCCACCGTCTGCACGAGGGCAGGCTCTAACGCTTGTGGAGAGGGGAATCCCTCGGTGTCGCTGAGTAGCCCTTCGTTGAAGCAAGAAGCCCACAAGTTATGAGTATTAAATAATTAATCGGGTAATAAAATTATCGGAGGTTTTCTGGATTTCCGTTTTCATGGGAATGACATTTTGCGTGTGTTTGTCATTCCCGTGAAAACGGAAATCCATTCCTAGCTATTACCCAATTATTTATTTAACCTTCATTATTCGTAGGTAATTCACATCTCCTTTGAGCCCATTATGCGTTTTTATTCGATAGCAACGTTACCAATGTACTATAAGATTTATTGCACGTCAACACCAAAGTTTAGTGTAAAAACTCTTGAAGTGGTTTAATATATTTGTTAATCTTACAATCAAATTAATCAATCTTTAGGAAATAGAACCCGGATGACGCGGATTGGGCTGATTTATAAAAAAATAATGAATAATGGGTGATGAGTATTTAATACAAAAACTATTTTTTTTCTCACGTATTACTTATCACTTAGCTTGATCCGCGAAAATCCGTCAAATTCGCGTCATCCGCGTTCTATTTATATTAATACTATGGGTTTATAGAGATTACGGGAGGATTCAAATGAATGGAGGATTCAAATGAATGGAGGATTCAAATGAATGATCGCAGGATTGGCTGTAATACGCTGTATCCAAATGTTAAAGAAAGAAATACAAATGGATGGACTTTCAGCCCGCAAAAGATAATGGAAGCTCTTGATAAGTTAGCAGAGATCGGTTATACCGATACTGAATATTCACATATATATCACCTTACCGTTGATGATGCTGTATTAATTGAGCAACATGCACGTAAAGTTGGTATTAATAGTTGGTCGTGCCATGCGGCGGGTCCAAGTGGTTTTGACGTTAGTGCAATCGAGGCGTCAGTAGAGGCAAATCGTCATTGTATTGATATTTCTTTTGCTATTAATGCAAAGGTCAACGTCCTTCATATATGGAACTTTAGCCATGATGATTCCTGCCGTATATTAGAAAGGATCTGTGCCTACGCCTACGAGAAGAAGATAGATATAGCTCTTGAAAACGATAGCACCATCAAAAATATGGAGTTTATATTGGGTCTGGTTAATGACGTTGATATGCCGAATATTGGAATCTGCATAGATACGGGTCACGCTAATCTTGGCGATCTTGGGTCACCTCGTGCAATCAGAATGGCTGGCTCAAAGCTTTTCACAACTCACTTGCAAGACAATTTTGGCAAACAAGATGATCACATGCCACCCGGTATGGGATATATAGACTGGGAGGATGTATTTCGTGCTATAAAAGAGATTGATTATAAACGTACGCTTATGCTGGAATTGACTGATGCACCTACTGCTTCTCGTGTTTATGATCAGGAAGAAGAGATCAAAACAGGTTTAAGGAATGTCAGAAAATATCTGCAATAATGGATTATTTATGGTTCTTTGGTAATTTATGAGGAGAATGATTCTTGAATAGGATGGATTCCGGCTTTCGCTGGAATGACAACGATTACGTTTGTGTCATTCCCGTGAAAACGGGAATCCATTATAAACACAAGTTTCCCATTTAATTCCCAAAAAGCCTTATTTATTAGATAAGGAGTAATGTTAATGTCACAATGTTTGATAAATGATGATCTAATCAAAGAAGAATTTCCTGCATGTAGTCGTGGAACGTGGTTTGCAACTGGTATAGTGGGCGTAATGCCTAAAAGCGCCGCTAACATGCTTGCTGAAGCCGCAATACGATTCGAGACAGAATTCTTTTATAACTATCAGGAACTCGATTCCGTAGTAGACAAACTGCGAGTAAGATTAGCATCTCTAATATCCGCAGAAAATGTAACGGATATTTGCTTTACACGCAATGCGACTGAGGGAATTATAATAGGAGTTTCAAACGTAGAATTTAACCCCGGTGATGAGATTTTAACGTCAAATCAAGAGCATGGGGCTTTGCTGGATCGCTTGAATTATCTTGACCGACTCGGTAGAGCAAAGCTAAAGATGTTTGAAATATCAAAAGACCCCGAAGAAACTTTGGAATCAGTCAAAAAGCAAGTCACAGAAAAAACTAAGCTATTGGCATTTAGTCACATAAGTTGTCAGACTGGCATACGACTCCCTGCGAAAGAGATATGTGAAATTGGCAGGAAAGTTGGTGCTTACGTTCTCATTGATGGTGCGCAGACTGTCGGTGATATAGAAGTTAATGTCCGTGACTATGATTGCGACTTTTACGTTGCTAACGGTCACAAATGGCTGTGTGGACCAAAGGGAACGTCATTTCTATACATTAATCCAGATTCAGCGATACAAATGCTACCAACTTTCCTTGCGTTTGGCTCATCTGGTGACGATCTGGCAACTAGGCGCAACGCAACGAGATTTGAGTATGGGACAAGGGAAAAGATTCTCCTTTATGGTCTTAAATGTGTCCTTGATCTCTATGATAAGTGGAATTGGGAGATGAAGGGTGGTCGTATAAAAGAGCTTTCAATGTATCTAAGGGAAAGATTAAAGGAAGTTCCAAAATGTATTGTACATACGCCGATGGATTGGGATAAGAGTTCTGGAAATACATCACTTACCGTTGAGGGATATACTCTGGAAAAGATATTTGTTTACCTGATGAACGAGTGGCGAATAATGATCAGAAACGTGCCAGAGGTTAATTCAATAAGAATATCAACGAGTTATTTCAATACTTATACGGAAATAGACAGGCTTATTGAGGCATTGAAAGCTCTGTAAATAGAATCCATCAACTCATTTTTCTTGACATTTTGATGTATTTCTAATAGAATACCTTTAGATAGATAAAAAGTAGGTCGGGTTGAGGAACAAAAACCAACAAAACAGTCTAAAAGAATTCGATATTCTCAAGGAATTGATATAATGAAACGAGCAGAACTGATTAACTTGGTTCGTGAGTTTCCTGACCGTTCTATTCAATGGCTTTTGGAAACTCCAGATAATGTGCGTGGACTTCTAACAATCATATCTAGTGATTTG
>Ga0247841_10004807_pt1 | contig 22698 bp, 13 predicted proteins | sample LaCruzMarch2015__2_FD_192410 | JGI IMG/M metagenome (GOLD analysis project Ga0247841, IMG submission 192410) | Freshwater microbial communities from meromictic Lake La Cruz, Castile-La Mancha, Spain - LaCruzMarch2015_18m | ecosystem: Environmental > Aquatic > Freshwater > Lake | place: Spain... | reverse complement strand
ACAAACCTGCCGGGGAATTCAAGCCCAGAAACGACCGTCCTGTTCGGGCTGAAAAAGCCTTTGATGACAGACCAACCAGAGAAACACCGGTTTTTGCTGAAAAGCCGACCAGAACCAGAACTGTCAAATCCGGCCAGCCGCCCATCGAAACAGCAGCTTCAACCGAAAAACCCAAGCGGAAAACAGCAGTAGCCGGCGCTAAAATACCCAAAACACCCAAAGCCAAGAAACCTGTTGTAAAGAAGCCTACAGTTAAAAAACCCACCGTCAAAAAGACAACGGCAAAAAAGCCTGTGAGCAGAGCAAAGAAAGCATAGTATTTTCATAATAAATAAATATGGAGGTTGGTTATGATTACCGATCTTGAACAAATTCTATCAACCAATATCAAGGGGATGGGCAGAAGTCCCATTCGCGAATTACTAAAGCTCATTGCAAACCCCAATATCATTTCCTTTGCAGGCGGTCTGCCTTCTCCCGATTCTTTCCCTGTGCATGAGCTCAAAGAGATTATCACTGATGTGATGGATAATGAAGCTCATATTGCTTTGCAGTATGGTGCCACAGAGGGTGACAATCTGCTGCGGACAATGCTGATGGAACGTTACAAAAAGCAGGGTCTGGATATTGCCCTGGAAAATGTGATAGTGACAACCGCATCGCAACAAGGCTTGGACCTTATAGCCAAGATGCTCATCAACCGCGGGGACAATATCATTGTGGGGTTGCCTACCTATTTGGGAGCTTTGAGCGCTTTTAACAGCTATGGAGCAAACCTGGTGGGTATTCCCATGGATGCGGAAGGCGAAAATGCCAACCTGATGGAAGACAAGATTAAAGAACTTGTTGCCCTTGGTAAGAAACCTAAACTTATCTATATCGTTCCGGATTTCCAGAATCCCACCGGTATTACCATGCCTGAAAAGCGCAGAAAAGAGATTATCGCTATTGCGCATAAATATGATATCCTGATTCTGGAAGACAGTCCATACCGTGAATTGCGTTATGAAGGTGAACATCAAAAGACTATGTATGAACTGGATGGCACCGGACAGGTCATTCTGATGGGAACTTTCTCCAAGATATTCTGTCCCGGTTTCCGCATTGGCTGGGTCATTGCTCATCCGGATGTTTTGGACAAGATAGTGGTCGGTAAGCAAGCTACAGACCTTTGCACACCACCATTTGCCCAGCGTATAGCAGCGCGTTATATGGAAAAGGGTCTCTTGGACAAAAACATCAAAGTCATCATCGAGATGTATAAGATAAAACAGCAAGCTATGCTGAAATTACTGCAGGACAATATGCCTGAAGGCTTTAGCTGGATACATCCCGAAGGCGGGCTTTTCCTGATGGTTACGGGTCCAGCCCATATCAACACAATCGACTTGCTGAAACTGGCAATCACAGAAGAACAGGTTGCTTATGTGGGTGGGGGTGCTTTCTTCTGTGACGGCAGCGGTCAAAACACCATGCGTCTGAATTTTTCTTATGAGAACTTAACCAGAAATGAAGAAGGAGTCAAGCGCTTGGGTCGTTTCCTGAAGAAGCACGTGTAATGATGTAAGTAGGTTAAGCGCTCTCGCTTGACCAAATGAAATAATAAAAGGCACAGATTTTACTCTGTGCCTTTTCTATTGTTGTGTAGGATTCCTGCCTTCGTGCTTTGCGAATATTAAGCATCTTGGAGTCCACGTTGCCGGTGCGCACTATTCGTATTATCCAAACCCATGGGCAACCTGGACTTCATGATGCGACCATATTGTTGAAACACATATACATGGGATATGAAGTCCAAGCTTCCAATAGTCTATATCTCAATTAAAAATTACGTTTGGAAGCATGTACTCCAAATCCCTGCAGACATTTTTACAAAGTCTTCTGCGTGGGAATGACTATAACAAATAAAAGGCACAGATTTTACTCTGTGCCTTTGCTATATCAAGTTAATTCTTGAGTAATTTGTTTTAGAACCTGTAGCTCAGTCCCACATTACCGGACATTGAATTGGAATTATAGGTTCCAGCCATATTGGTTGCGCCTTGGGTTTCCACTTTACGTTCAGTAAACATCACATACTGGAAGTTTGCATCCACGCCGAGTTTACCAAAGCTGCGTCCCCAGCCGATGTTTGAGCTGATTTTGTTACCAATATCCGAGAGGGTGATTACTTGAGTTTCAACCGGAATCGGTGTTTGGTCATAATAGAATCCCAAACGCAGATTATTACCACAAGGCATTTTATACTCTGTGCCAAGACTGATGCGAGAAGTATCTTCCCATTTGAAGTCAATTATGCTTTCAGTAACACTCATAGTGGGTGTAATCACAATCGGGTCTTTCATAGTGACTTCCACTTTTTCCAGTGTACTCCACATAGTATAAGTATAATCAAGATTAACCACCCAGTTTGGCATCACTTTGTAAGATAATCCCAGTCCGAAATCGCCCGGCAAGTTCAAATCTGTATCAATATCAGATTTTCCACCCAGTTTTAACGCAGGAAGTGTGGCAGATTGAGGTTTCCATAAGTAAACTTCAGCTTCTCCTTTCATTGGAACCTTGGTAGGCATTTTGCCAGACAGACCAAGAGACAGGGTTTCCATAGGTTTGAACATTAAACCAAAATTTGCTCCATAACCAATCCCGGTACCGGATAAATCGGATGACACCGGTGCATATTTATATTGATAAGTTAGGGGATTTGTAGGGTCTGGCGGGTTAGCGGGATCAGGATAAAAAGCTACTTTGGCAAGATCAATGCTGCCATACAAAACGCTTATCCCCATACCGGCAGAAAGATTTGGCATTATCTGATAAGCCACAGATGGATGCATATCAAGAATTGCAATCGAACTGAGCATTTCATTTTTGGGAAACCCGGCTTGATATATCAAGGGGCTTCCACCCCATGCAGTGGGAAGATTTGTTGGTAGTTCATAAGCATTCCAGGTAGTGCCAAGACCATAAGGGACAAAAACACCTAAACCATATTTTAGTTTGGGATTCTTTGCCATTGTTACAAATAAATTTGGAAATGATTTTAAGTTTTTTTCGGCTACATACTTTTTATCCGCATATCCGGGATAAGTTTGAACCGGATTCCCATTATATGCAAAAATAGTGCCCTTGCTGTCCCACTCTGCTGTGGGCGCAATAAATGTTCCACCCAATCCGATTGAGTTTTCATCCATAAAACCAAGCCCGGCTGGGTTCCAAAACATTGCCGACGCATCGTCTGACAATCCGCGAAAAGCGCCACCCATAGCAGTTGCTCTGGAGCCGACACCTGATAATGCAAAACCACCGGCAAATAATGAGCCGATACAAACTGATAGCATGATTACCATCAGTAAACTGAGTTTAATAGTTTTCATCCATACCTCCATGGAAATTTTCTTCACTTATATTAAAAAGTAACTGAAGCTATATAATATTCAGCTATAAAAAGCAGTCAACAAAAATCTTTCGACTGCCGCTTTCTTCTTCTTCAACTTCTTCCCGCTAACCACGCAGCATCCACCCGGCATCCTCCCGGGCTAAACCCACGAGGATGCCGGGTGGATGCTGCGTGGTTAACGGACAGCAAGCGTGAGATAGCCGCTCTTGTATGGTGTTTTGTATAAAAAGCTCCAATGCATATTAAAGCAAGGGATAAACGCATGATTTAGTCGATGGCAGCCAATCTGCTGCAGATAAAATGCAGGGTTTGGATGAAGCAATTGTATTTAATTATGAATATGGCTGAGCAGGAGAGTTGTAAAAAAATCTTGACGTTTTTCCGGCTTAAATTGATTGGAGCATAGAGGTTCACAGTAGAGTTTAATGCTATCAATTACTTTTTATCTTTTCTAAACTAAATTACATGACTGGAAAGGAGTCTAAAACATGATGAAATGGAAACACATCGTTATAGCAGCTCTCAGCTTGCTGGCAACCCTGTCTGTATTCGCAATACCGCCGGTGGTAAATGAAAATGGGAAAAGTCCGTTTGTGAGTGTCGTGAAACAAGTGCGGGAAGCCGTGGTTCAAATCAAGGTCGAAGCCAAGATTGCCGCTCAGCAGCAGCAAAATCCCTTTGGTGATGACCCTTTTTTCAAGTATTTCTTCAATCAGCCTCAGCAGGAACGTCCCTTCACCGCAATGGGCAGCGGCTTTTTATTTGAATACAATAAAGAAAATAACGAAGCCCTGATTATCACCAATAATCACGTGGTGGAAAAAGGCAAAGACGGCACCATCACGGTAACTTTGGCAGATAAGGTTAGTTATACCGCCACAATCGTCGGCAATGACCCCAATACCGATATTGCCGTGATTAAAATCAAACCCGCCTCAGACGAAAAGCTGACTATTGCCAAGCTGGGAGACAGCAGTAATCTGGATATCGGAGACTGGGCAATCGCCATAGGCAATCCCTTTGGTGATGTGGGTCTGGACAGAACTGTCACGGTTGGTGTGATTTCTGCCATTGGCAGAGCAAACCTCAATTTTGGCGAAGGCAGCCCTCAGTATCAGGATTATATTCAGACCGACGCAGCCATCAATCCCGGCAATAGCGGCGGTCCGCTCATCAATATGAAAGGCGAAGTTATCGGCGTCAATGCAGCCATAACCAGCACCAGTGGCGGAAATATCGGAATCGGTTTTGCCATTCCCATCAATCTTGCCAAACGGGTGGTCGATGACCTGATTTCCTCAGGTAAAGTTGTGCGCGCCTATATGGGTCTCACTCCACAGGAAATCACCGGCGACATGCTGGAAAGCCTCAATCTCAAAGAAGTCGCAGGCGTTTTGATTACCAAAGTTGAAAAAGACAGTCCTGCCGATAAATCAGGCATTCTGAAAGGTGACGTCATCGTTGAATTTAATAGTGAGAAGGTGCCAAACGTATCCAAATTCCGCATCGCAGTTGCCACAGCCAAGATTGGCATTGATATCCCCGTAAAAATTATCAGGGACAACAAAGAACAGACTGTCAAAGTCAAGCTTGACCCCTATCCCGAAGATATGGCGGCAGCCGGCAAAGAAATGGATACCAAAAGCTCAATGGCATCCGGCATCAGCGTGGAAGCCAACGACAGTCAGTTTGCCAAACGGGCGAATATCAGTTCAGACAAAGGGGTGGTCATCAGCAAAATTGATAGCGGCAGCCCCGCCTCCAAAAGTGACTTGGCAGTTGGTGACCTGATACTTGAAGTAGAGAGACAGGAAATCAATACACCGGCTGATTTTTACAAAGAGCTGAATGTGGCTAAAGATAAAATGGACAAATCAGGCAAGAAAGCTGTCATGCTCTATATTCAGGATAGAAACAAAGCCTACAAATATGTAATCGTGAAGTTTGAATAAACTATAGCTGAACAAAATTCATAGCCGACCTCAGCAATGAACGCCTGGGGTCGGTTTTTTCATGCCAGTTTATTGCACATACATCATGACAATATCGTTTACATTGATGCCGGTGGTTTGGCTGGGAATGATGGCATCAATCGCCTTTAGAGCTGTGTAGCTGTCATTATTGTCAAGAGATGCTTCGATGTCTATCCCTTTTTCTGCCAAAAGACTTTTTGTATCGCAGTCAACAAATGCGCCGGAAGCATCACAGATTCCGTCACAACCGTCTGTGGCATAAGCAAGCACCACACAATCCTTCAAGGTTGATAAACCTTCGGCAGCGGATAAAGCTAATTCCGTGCATCTTCCGCCCACGCCGTTACCCTTTACCACAACAGAAGTTTCACCGCTGAATATCAGCAGACAAGGAGTTCTGAATGCAGAAAAACCCTTGCTCTTTTGCTTATTGATAAAGATAGCCATCGAAGACACTTCAGCACCGGCTTTAGCGGATGACCCCGTCATATCGGTCGTTACAATATGGATTCGGTCATTCTGCAGAGTAGGCACGATATCATGCGCAACCTGTTTCAAAGTGTCGCAAAAAGTACGGTTATTGGCAATGATTTTATAGGTAATAGCTTTATCTTCAGGACGAAATCGCTTAGCTGTCAGGTTATCAAAGCGGTGATAGTTCTCAGCACCCATAGCTTCATCCACCTTTTCAGCATCAGGCAGGAAGGGATTGGAAGCGATATTCTTGGGTTTGTCGCCGGGAACGTCAGACATGGCATAGATATACATCGTTTTGGGCTTGATATATTTATACATCTTGCCACCCTTAACCGAAGAAAGTTTCTTACGCTCGTTATTGATGGTCTCGATATCAGAGCCATTATTGAGAAATTCCTGCGTTTTGGTAATGATATCATCAAGTGTGACACCTTCGATGGGTTTCTCCATCAAGGCAGACCCACCTCCGGAAAGCAGGATAAGCAGAATATCGTTTTCTGTCAGCTTCTGCAAAAAAGCAATAGCAGCTTCAGCAGCTTTGATGCTGTTTTCATCCGGGGTCGGGTGACCGGCTTCCATGATGGTCATATTGGGCAGATCGCCTTCATTATGACCATATTTGGTAACCACTAAGCCGCTGGTTATGCGGATATAGGAGTCGGTCTTTGCATATTCAAGCACTGCCTTGGTCATTTGATAAGCTGCTTTGCCCAAAGCAAAAATGTGTATTGGTCTGTTCATGGGGAAGCTAATAAGCTGAGGGAAAAGCAGATTAGAGGGAGAAAAACGTGTTTTTGCTTCATCCAGTACATTAAGGAGGGTTTCTTTAATATCCATTTCCTTTATCCTGATTTGTGCTTGTTTTCTGCCAAAGTTATGGCAATAAAACTTGCTACGTCTGTGGCATAGCTGCCACTGCCGAACCCCGCATCATAACCGAGTTCGATTGCCAGTTCGTGGTTTAGCCGCGGTCCTCCGCAGATAAACAGCATCTTATCCCTCAAGCCTTCCGCTTCAGCTAATTCTATTAGTCTGGTCAGATTCTTGAGATGGATGTTCTTTTGAGTCACTATCTGTGAGACCAAAACCGCATCAGCTTGCTCAACTCTGGCGCGATGCAACAATTCTTCGCAAGGCACTTGTGCGCCAAGATTTATAGCATTGAAGTACTTGTATCTTTCCAAGCCGTAGCGGTGATTGAAGCCTTTCATATTCATAATGGCATCAATTCCGACCGTGTGGGCATCGCTTTCAATGCAGGCTCCGATTACGGTTAAAGGTCTGCCGAGATAGGTTTGAATGTACTCATCGGTTGCTTCCAAAGTCATGACAGAAGTCTCGACGGTTTTTACGACAATCTTGCTCAAATCCACGCTTGCATTGGTGCTGCCATAAGCTATAAAATGCGTGAAACCTTCGGTCAGATTACGCATTCCGCAGATGTCAATATCGTCAAATCCCATCTTTTTCAAAAGCAAACGGGCTGCTTCTTTGCCCTTTTCATCGGGAGTAACGGGCAAACTGAAAGAAAGCTGCATTTTGCCGTCATTGAGTGTGTCGCCATAGGGTTTGATGAAAGTATCTTTGGTCTTGCTCATTGCGGGCTTGCCTTTAGTTCTGCTTTCATCTTTTCGAGGAAGGGATTGGTGTAACCCTCTTCCTTGCTAAAGACTCCTTCAAAACCTTTGCCGCCGTGTTCATAGCGTTTAATGTCTGCAAATTCGCCTTTTGCCATGGCATTGAGCAATCCTTCTTCCGCCACTTTTTCCAGAAAGAGGGTTGCTTCTTCCAGAACCGAATTGGCACGTTGGTTGATAAAACCTTTGGGGTCAAGGTTCAATTCCTTGCCCAAATCTTTGATAGTGTTAAAGACATATTGGGCGTTTTCGATAGCAAGAGAGCGGTCTGCCAGATGAGGTGTGTGAATTGCTTCTGTCATCATGCCCAGCAATTGGACGCCCTGCCCTGTAAGCTGACCGATAAAGTTGAACATCGCATCCATCAGATGCGTTTTGAAGACATTGCCGGAGGCAAACTTGGTGGGTGGCATATACTTGACCGGGGAATTGGGAAAAAGCTCTTTGGTGAGCATTGCGTGCGCCAATTCATAGAGAAAGCCGTTTTCCATTTCAGGGTCAATTTCAAAGGCATGCCCCAGTCCCATTTTCTCGGGCTTGATACCACTCAAGAGAGCAAACTGTTCATTGATTAGCTGCGAAGCGGTAACCGTATAAGCTTTTTCGACTGCGTCAGAAGTGGTCAGATAATTATCCTCGCCGGTCTGAATTTCAATGCCGGCATAGGCGTTTATCAGACGTGAAAAGTATTGGTCAAGCAACGTGCGTCTGGGGTTTATATCACGAAACAGAATGCCATACATGGCATCATTGAGCATCAGGTCAAGCCTTTCCATAGCGCCCATGGCGGCAATTTCCGGCATGCAGAGTCCCGAAGCATAATTGGTCAAGCTGATGTATCTTTTGACCTCTTCGCTCACTTCATCCAGAGCTTTACGCATAATGCGGAAGTTTTCCTGAGTGGCATAGGTGCCTCCAAACCCGACGGTCGTAGCTCCAAAAGGCACATAATCCAATAATGACTGGGCTGTGGAACGAATAACGGCGATAATATCTGCGCCTTCACGGGCAGCAGCTTTGGCTTGAATCACGTCCTCATAGATATTGCCGGTAGCCACAATCACATAGATGGCAGGAACTCTTCTGGCTCCAAAGCTTTGGAATTGCTGTTCACGGTGGCGGTTTTGTTGCTTGATATGTGCGAGCATTTTATCAGTGTATTTATCGAGGGTCTTTTGGATTTTAGCTTGAGGTTGAGAAGGGACTTTGGTCAAATCCAGGCTGCCTGAGGCAACCAAATCTGCAATTTCGGCGGGAGTTTTATGCAGAGCCACACAAGCATTGGCAACCCACCGGGCAGCGCCTTTGCCTAATGCGTTTCTTGCTTTCAAATCATCCACTATAACATTGGGGAGAGGTTTGCCGTCTTTGAGCGCACCGTCAATGCCCATAAACCTGAGGACAGTTCTTTCTATGGTTACAGAACTGTAATCATCAAACAGCCAGTTAAAAGTACTTACGATTTTGTGAGCTGCTATTCTGGCTCTCGATATCAGGTTTTTGCTCAGGTCAAGTTTTAACAACATACCTCCAAAGTACGCTATGATTGCAATTTACCTCAGGCGCATTAAATGTGGGCACATAGCTTACGTCAAGCTAAAAAAGGGAGCAGAGATTTTTATTGACTTCTCAGAGAAAGCAGTTTATCTGACATAGTAGTGTTATTGAGTGAGGTGAATAATGCAGTTAATCAGTTTATTGGATGCCAAGCTTATCTATTTTGAAGAGCAATCTCTGCCCAAAGAGGAAGTTTACCGGAAACTTGTAGGCAAAATCTGCTCTTTTTACAAACTGCCGGACTGTGGAACCAAGCTTTTTGACTTGATTATGAAGCGTGAAGCAGAAGCGTCAACTGTCTATCCCACCGGTTTGGCAATTCCTCATATCAGATTAGACAACTTCAATGATACCGTAATTGGAATTTGCATTCCTCGCAAACCAATCAAAGACGCCGAGACAGACATCAAGCTTTTTATCCTGATTATCACTGATAATAAATCCGCCAAATTGTATTTGAATATTGTCTCAACCATATTAAAGATGTCAAAAGATACAGAGTTTATGAAAAAGCTGTATCAGGAAAAAGATGGCGGAGGTATCTTCCAGCAACTGAAGAAGGCTGATATCAGAGTGGTACAAGAGGTAATTATCCAGGATATTATGACTCCTGACCCTGTTGTGATCCAAGATACTGCCACTTTGAAGGAATTGGGAGATATCCTCGGCAAAAACAATATCACATTTGTGCCGGTGGTGGACGAGCAGGGTTTTTTGGTGGGCGAAGTAAACATTCTGCAATACTTGAAAGTTGGTGTTCCGGATTACCTGATGATGATGGATAACCTCAATTTTCTACGCTCCTATGAACCGTTTGAGCGTCTATTTGAAAAGGAAGAGCAGGTTTTGGTGAAGGATATTATGTCTGCTGCTGATGAAATCACCTATCCCACAACCTCTATCATAAAAGTAGTGTTTGAAATGATTCAGCACCAGAAGAGGGCTATGACAGTTATTGACAAAAAGAAAGTTGTGGGTATCGTAACTGCCATGGATATCTTTCGCAAGGTGGTGCGTGCCTGATGCTTAACATGGCTTTAGTTCTGCTCATTTTTGCAGCTACCTACATTATCATCATCACCGAGTGGATAAATAAAATGACAATTGCCCTGCTGGGCGGATTTTTGATTATCTTATGCGGCATCATGACTCAGGACGTGGCAATGTCATACATCGACTGGAACGTCATCTTTCTGCTGATTGGTATGATGATTATCATGGGAGTGCTCAGGGAAACAGGAGTGTTTCAGTATATTGCCATCAAAACTGCCAAATTAGCCAAAGGCAGTCCTCTCAGAATTATGCTGTTGATGTTTTTGGTGACTGCCACCATATCTGCATTCCTTGATAATGTTACTACTGTCATGATTATTGTGCCGGTGACTATTTTGATTACAAACGAACTGAACGTGTCTCCAATTCCTTTTGTAATTTCGGCAGCGGTTGCTTCCAATATTGGCGGAACTGCCACTCTGATTGGTGATCCGCCCAATATCCTGATTGGCAGCGCCACCAAGCTGTCGTTTTTAGATTTCTTCTTTCATCTGACTCCCGTGATTGTTGTAATTGTGGCTGCCAGTCTGCTGTTTATCTACTTCAAATTCAAGGGTAAGATGGTTGTGACCAACGAGCGTAAAGCGCGCCTGATGGAATTTGACGACAATAACCTTATAACCAATAAAAGCCTGCTCAAACGTGCCGGTGTGGTTATGGGATTACTTATAGCAGGTTTTTTTGTGCAGGAATTTATCGGTCTGTCTTCAGCCACCGTCGCTATGACCGCAGCATTAGTTATGCTGATTATGAGTAATCGCAAAGAGGTTGAACACATTTTGACTAAAGATGTGGACTGGGTTTCACTGTTCTTTTTCATCGGGTTGTTTATGATTGTGGGGGGTCTCAAAGAAACAGGAGTTCTGAGCATTGTTGCGAGGTTTATTCTAAGAGTGACACACAACGATTTGCAGGTGACTTCTCTTGCCATCATCTGGTTTTCCGGTATCCTTTCTGCTGTGATTGACAACGTGCCATTCGTGGCGACCATGATACCTCTCATCAAGGATATGCAGGGCAGTTTTGGAGGCGTTTCCATCGATCCGCTCTGGTGGTCTTTGGCTTTGGGAAGCTGTCTGGGCGGCAATGCCACGTTAATTGGTGCCAGTGCCAATATTATTTCAGCGGGCATCTCCAAAAGAAGCGGTTATCCGATTTCCTTTGGTACTTTTTTGAAGGCAAGCTTCATCATAACTTTCATTTCTTTGGTAATTTCTACTATTTATATTTATCTCAGGTACTTCCTTTTGGCATAAGGGACAGAAGATTAGAACCTTACACATGATGAATCTCATAAAATAAACCGTTTATTACACATTTAAAGCGCTATCCATTTCGATAGCGCTTTTTTCTTTATATAGCTGAATATAAATCACATAATCACTCTCCTGTCTTTTTCTTTTTTCTCTAATCTAAGCGGACTCCCATTTCCTTCTCAATTCACGCAGAGAGTTTTCAGGGAGTCTGCAGGGAGTCTGGCAGGACTTAAGTCCTGTCAGACTCCTGTCAAACTCTTGCAAGATTCTTGTCGTCAGTTGAGGAGGAAGAGGGAAGGGAATGGCTACTAACTATGCAAAGTGACAACGAAATCTGCAAGTTATGACAGCGTTATTGCAATCTGTGGCATCGTTATGCATCCTTATGCACCAGAAAAATGGGGGTTGAGGTAGTTTGTGACAGGGTTTATGCAATTCAGATCACTGAAAATTGCAAATTGTGACAGGGATTCTGCAAATAAGTTTAGAATCGAGTTCTGGTTAACGTTTTTCAAAGTCATGGTAATTAGCATAGATTAAGTGGTATCTATTTATGTGCTTAGTTTTTACTAGTGGAAAGCTTAAGTAACTGTGAACTTTTATTGATTGATAATTTTAGTTGTATTGTGTATAATATTATAGAACATAAAAGCATATTATCGATGTTTCAATTCCCAATACGGAATAAGCTGAAGTAGCCTGTTAAGAAAGTAGAGTCATCAGAAATCATAAAATTTGAATATAGGTAAGATGCGAAAAACATTTGGTGCATTTAAAATCATATTCTTGTATTCTACTCTTGTCCACTATAGTAACTGATCAAAAACAAATGAGCATCAGTTTGGTATGTGACAATTATCCCCGAAATCTTTAGCTCTTCAATTAATACAATATTTTAAAGTATCCTCAACGCCTTTAAGCTTCCAGTCTCTGAAATGGGTGTTTATGTTATATTCATAGAAAAAAACAATAAATTACTTGCTCCAATCGATTTATTCATAACAGACTAAATTTAAAAATACATCCATTTCTCTCGAATTCCTACGAGAGGGTTTGATAAACCATCCCAGAGGAAACTTGATCTTAGATAAGATGAGTTCGATAGCCATGATCGTGAGACCATGGCTACTGATCTCAATTTGGCTATGCCTTAATTGACGCTTTAGATATAGAGACTTTAGGACATCCTATCGTCATATGACACTATTTTAACATGACAATTTTACGAGTGGAAGTGGTCTTGCTGTTTTTCAAAACAACATAGTAGGTTCCGCTTGCACAGGCTTGGTTGTTGCTGTCTCTGCCGTCCCAGTTGACATTGTGTAAACCGGCTGTTTTTTGACCGTCAAACAGGATTTTGACCTTTTGTCCTTTTTGGTTAAAAACAGCAAGGGATACATTAGTGTCGCTTTTCATGCTGTAGATGATGGTGGTATGTGGGTTGAAGGGATTAGGGAATATACTGTTAATGCTTGTGGCAGCAATTTCGACAGGTGGAGTTATTTCTTCACCATCTGGCAACACTGTGGCAATTACAGGTCCGAAAGTTTCGGAGGAAGCATCCATTTCTACAGACGCCAGCCAGTAATAATATGTATTGTTACTTTCCACTTCTGTATCGAGCCAATCGTAAACGTGCTGCTCTGAAGTGTTGGTGGCAGGAATGATAGATGCATTGATGCGAATTGAGTTGCTAATGTCTGGGTTGGTACTGCGATACACATCAAAACCCAGTGCTTGAGTTTCAGATTCTGTTACCCAAGTCAGGTTTACAAGACTTTCGGAAGTTAATATTGCAGTGAAACTGGAGAGTTCAACAGGCAGAGTGGGACTCTCAGAGCCAAGGATGATAGGAATCATACCTTTGGCATCAAAATTGATATTGAAAGTCAGAAGACCGTCCAGACCAGCAGGTCCGATTTCGTTCCACATTCCGTTTTGCCAATAGGCACCGTAATTTCCCGGAGTGGTAGATACTGTAAAAGTAAACAGACCTGTACCAGTCAAAGAGAAAGATGCAACCGGAACAAAGTTGATGTTGGTGATGGGAGTGCCAGCACCGGGTTCCCAATTCTGGTCATAATTCAAGCCGATTCCGGTCAGTATCGTGATAGTCTGACCATCGACAAGGGTGGGAACACTGTTGGGGATTTCATATCTGGCTGCACCGGGGGTACCATTGGTGGTCGCAGCAATCCAATTAGCAGCGTCGTTATTATCCGCACTTGGGTCAAGTAGTTCCATAGAAGGACCATTCCCATTGGCTGCCATGGGCCAGGGAGCTAAATTGGAATAGTTCACTATGTCGATTTGTCTGCCATAGGCGGTCAGTTCGATAGCTTCCCCGGTGTTGTTCAAAGCTCCGCTGGTAAACTGATACACTACATAACCCATACCGGAATAACTGGATGCTTTGACTGCAAGCAGACGGTATTCGTAGGGACTTATCAGTTCGTCAGGGAAGGCAAATACGATACCTTGGCTGACTGTTATGTCTTTCAAGCTTTGGTATTCAGCACTGTTGTTGTATACTTCAAAGAATTCATAATCGGCATCCGCCCCTTGGGCAGCCGCAGGATTGTAATGAATTTCTGTGATAACGATGGGTGGGATGTCATAGGAAACATAATTGTATGTAGAGGACAGCGTCTCTCCGGCAATATTGTCCACAGCTCTGATGTAGTAGTAAATCGTAGCATAGCTTGCCTGTGCCGGTATAGTCTGCTGATAGACGTCTCCGCTGTGGGACATACTGAGCACGTTGGTCATTGTTACCAGGCTCAATCCCCAATACAATTCAGCACTACTGACAGTGGTTTCATCTGTTATAGTGGCTGAGATGATCACAGCATCAGATGAAGTGGGCAGGGCAATGCTTTTTGTCACATCAGTAATGACAGGATTGGTGGGAGGAGGTGCCATTGTCACGCTGAAAGTCCAATCTGTGGCTACCAGAGAAACAGTGCCGGCGGTATCATAATTGAGGGGGTTGCCTATGGCTGTCAGAAGGACAGCCGGAGTACCTGTATAGGTTGCTCCGGTAGTTTTGTACTTGTAGGCGCGTCCCGTACCGAAGTCTGTCCAGGTATAGTTGTCGGTCAATCCATTGGGTCTCAACCCAGTATTGGCTCCCTGAGTTACTCCGCAGATAAAAGCAGTCGGAGTGAGGGCTGAAATAGCGGTTGCAGTATAAACATAGAGTTCTTCAGCATTACCCAGTCCAGCACCGGTTGTATTTGACCAGGTATAGGCAGTTACATCCACCGCAGCTGCACCCCAAGGTAAGACGATAACCGTACCTGCTAATACTGTTTGTCCGGCTTTGACGGTGAAGGCAGCCTCCGCTTCATTGATATCTGCAAAAGTAGTTCCGCCGGCTGTCAAGACTTCATTGTCGTTTATGTAAAAAACAGTTCCGGCTGTCAAGTCCTTTAACACTAGAATTGCCAGATTATCGGGAGTAGTATTGGTGTTAAATCCTATAATGGCGATATCGCCGGCACCGAGGATTGTCTGTCCTGCCAAGGAAGCTGCCAGGCTGACTAAGATAGCCAATAGTACAAAAAATAGCTTGTTCATAAATACTCCTTTGTGTATTCTTGGGTTGTTAGTTTAATTCTGCCGTTATTCTGTAGAAGCGGGCAGGGTTATTCAGACTGTTGATTGTCAGGTCATAATGATTGGTTTCCAGTCCCTGGTTCAGAATGTTCCAATCTTCAGGGTATGTTGCATCTGGATTTGCTGAAGTGTATATTTTGTAACTGGCAGCACCGGATACAATATCCCAAGATATTCTGAAGGTCAGGTTATCTATTCTTTGCAAGCATATGCCCGTTATTCCATCGCTCATCACTGTAATGTTCCAATCTGGGAAAAGAATTTCCGTCAGAGAATTGTTACGCAGCCAGTTGGCAGGATTATGAATTGCTGCTCTGAGCTGAGAAGGTGAGCCTGTCAGCATCGCACCATTGTAGCAACCGTTATCTACTTCATCGCTAAAACCGAGAGCAGTATCATTTATATTGAGGGTTGCCGGCAGATAAGAACTATTGTTGGTCGGGGTACCGGAATTTAGCCATCCGGTATTGGAAAATCCGGCAATAAAGTTTGGGGTGCCAGCCGCACCTTGGTATGCCAGGATTTGATCACCGCTGTTGGAAAAACCGGATAAATTGGGATTGATGATTCCTTCATCAGTATAGAGGGTATCTTCTACTATATGGATTACCTCACCCTTTGCGTATGCCCTGGCTATACCTCTCCAATAATAAGTGGTCTCTCCTTCCACCCAGGCATTGCCGTCCCATGCCTGGTCAGTAAAAGTAATCTTGGTATTTTCCGCCATGTCCTTGAGTAGAACAAAGGCAAATCTATCTGGTGAATCAGTTCCGAATTCGACAAAGGCAATATCTCCCGGATTGAGTGTGGAGCCTACGGGTCCGACAGTTGTGTTAGTCGAAAGCACAGGTACAGCGCTATCGTTCTTGTAATTAATTGCAGCTCCGCTATTGGTATAGGGGTAGATTTTGAAGAAATACGGCATGTTTTCTTCCAGTTCCCATATAAGAGTGGACTGTACTCCGTAATTGACGTATTTGGTGAGTTTCTTGCTTTCTTCCACCACCCCATCAACGGGGAAGGCGATGCTGTCCGGGTGAACTTTACTGCCCTTGATGCAATAGCCATCAGGTAGGACTGTTCCTATTGGATCAGTCCAATTCAAATCCATTTGATAATAGGTAGCATTAGAAGCATGCAATCCAGTCGGATAGGCACTGGGTTCTGGTAATACGCTTCTGCCAGTAACAGTAAGGTTCAGGGGTGTGATACCCATTGAGCTATGCACGATATCGCCATTATTTACTCCAGTTATGTTGGGTTGATATGTGACTTCGATAGTAATGCTCAATGAACCGTAGAGAGGAGTAAGTAGAAGTGTATTGGAAAAAAAGATTCCACCCAAAACCCGGAGCTTAAAATGAGCTGGTGCTGTGATGAGCAGGTTGGATGTCAGATTGTATCCATTGATGCTGTAATTCTGGATAGCAGAGACCTGACCGACTGTAGCATAAAATTCTGTTAAATCAGCATTAATACTCAAAGCAGGGAGGGTAGGTGTGCCTTCAACAAGGATATTGTCAAACCGCCATTTACCTGTAGAAGCATAAGGACTGGTAGATGTGGACGGCATATATGCGGTATTGCCGGTATTGGCAAAAGCTGAGACAATCTTAAAAGCGAGATTGGCATTATTGGCTAATCCGGCAATCCCATTACCGTTATAGGCTCTCTGATACCAGGTATCACCGGTTGGAGCGTTGAAAGTTTCAGCAAGCTGCCAGACGGGAGTAGGGGCGGTTTTATCCAACGTATAGTATAACACAGCCCGGTTTGCCGAAGTGTTACTATGGCGGTGACTCCAGCTCACATTTATCGTATTGTAGCCGACCGTCGAAACGTCAAAATAAATACCGGCTGTGAGGTTGTTGGTGGATTGAGCGGGATAACCAGTGGTGCTCCAGGCATAAGAGCTGTTGTTTCCGGAGCCAAATCCATCGTTGGTTGTATTGCCGGTAAGAGCAATAGATCCACTACCTTGATTAGGTTGAAGGTTTTGAGCCTCAAAATTCCATTGTGTTATGACGACGGCTTTGGCTGCCACACAAACTGAGATCAGTATAAATGCTATGATAAGTTTATTCATTTTACACATCCTTGCTAACGCATAATACAGGTTTTTTGAACAAGAGCTTTACTGCCTGCTTTGACAGAAATCAAATATACTCCATTCTTGACATTGTTTCCATTTTCATCGGTCATATCCCACACCTGTTTACCTCGGTTATCAAGGGTTAACGTATTAACCAACTGACCTTTAATATTGTAAATACTTACTTTAGCCGGCTGGTTATAGTTCTTCAGGTGAACATACAGATTAGTGGATACAGGATTGGGATAAACTGCCAGACATACAGGCAGGACGATATTTTCATTCTCATTATTGCCAACCGTGTTATTCATTGTTCCCGGAGTAGCAGGATTACTACCTTCCACACCAAACAACACCCACGTAACAGAGCCATCCGAGTCACGCCCATAAGACAAATCCTCTGCCAGAGCTGTCTCTGCCGTCCAACTGATGCTGTCTATGACTGTCATCATATCCGGTGCCAGCAAATAAACTCCGTCCGCTGTAACTCCCAGTTTGGAGTTTACATGCAAAACACCCTGGTCGGGTTCTTCATCAAACCAAAATACTCCATAACCATGGGGGGGCACAATGGTGGAATTCGGCTGTGTAGAAGGTATGGCTAAAATGCTGGGATTTATATCATAATAATGATTGTCAATCAGGTAATACCCGGCTAAATTGATTGCTGTCGTTGTAGGATTGTAGATTTCCACCCAATCTTCATATTCTCCGGCGTTATCCATTATTGTCATAGTATTGGATGCCATTATCTCGTTGATGTATAATGTAGGTGCTTGATAACCAATAGTAAACTGAAGTATCCGGCTGAGAGTAATCAATCCACCTGCATCAATCGCTTTGACTCGGTAATGAATCAAAGTATTCAGGGTAAAAGGACCTATCTGAGCAGAATATCTGCTGTTTTGCAGATTCATAACCGAAGTGTTTTGAGTATAATCTCCGTCACCCCAGAGCAGTAGTACCTGTGAGAGATTGGCATCAGGGTCACTCACAATAGCAGAAACCGATATTACGGAACTGGCATTTGTTGCGTGGGGGTTATATTGAACATCAGTAATGACGGGTGCTGCATTGATAGCCCCGCCAGTGTTAGAAGCGCCTTGAGTGACAGGATTGGTTTGCCCTACTCCAAATAGAATCCAGTCATTACCGCCATCAGGAACCCTGCCAATCGAAACATCATCTGTGTTCAATCCTGCAGTTGCAGTCCAAGCATAGGTATCCACCACAGTGGTGCCATCACTGTCAATCAAATATACAGCATCGGCAGCACCGCCCAGTTTATCATTGATATGCAATGGACCCTGAGCAGTTTCTTCATCATACCACACTATCAGGTAGCCATGTGCCGGGATGGTAGTGAGAGCAGGAGCATTAGCAGGAATTTGGGTCCAAGCAGAGACTCCGTTGCTATAATGACTGTCAGTCATATACATCCCACCGATATTGACAGGGCTATCTGAAGTATTATACAATTCCACCCAGTCGTTGGGGTCACCGTACGGGTCGAGAAAGGTGGCATTCTTTGCCATAATTTCATTGAAGACTATCACTCCCGGCTCGACATCCAGAATTATCTCAAAGAACTCGTGCTCAGCTCTGGCCGGCAGGAAAGCACCCTGAGAAGCATTTTCTGCATATCCGTAATATTGTATATTACCATAACCAATCGGAACCGAACAACCAAAGACACCATCATTGACTGCTCCATCTCCGTGATTGCCATCGTCATACATCACATAGTAATCAAACTTTTGTGAGATGTCCTGGCGGATACCCAGTTGACAAAAATTAGCATTAGCTGTCGTCATCGTAAACTGTACCATTGAATTAGGTACCACATTTTCCGGTATGTGGTTGATATCTGAGATATCGGGAAGTGTTCCGGAAAAAGCAGAACAGTTCAGCAAGTAAGTGGCACGTGCATTCATCAGGGTTGTGATACCGGGGATAGTAATGTCTGCATTTATTGTTGTGTTCAGATTTGCCTGAAAATCTGCATAAGGAAAGAAAAAATTGGAGTCTACTTGAACAGATGCTGCACAGATGGATTGCAAATCAGCACCCCGGGTGGCATACCAATTATTGGAAAAATTCTCTGCCAATATCGTTCGCATGTGGGCTATATACATCTTTCTATAACGTGGATTAGAAAGCACATGACTGATGAGAGTATGGATATTGCTCCCTAAATTTGCCAGAGGGTCATATTGTTGGAGTTGGGTCATTGTCAGATTAGTCGCCTCTGAGTAATTGTACACTCCAAAAGCTTCATTCTTGTCCCAAATGATCGGATTCAATCGGTTACTGGCATCTCCGAACATATAGAAATTGTGAAAAATGTTTATGGAAGAATCAAAGTTATCCAGCAGGTTTTCATAGGCTATCATCCACAAATGCTGATCAACGTTGAGTTTGGTAGCGATGTTATTCTGGTCATTATTCAGTGTATAGGTCATAGCAATCAGATCAGCCCAGCCATAATCTGATTCAATTTCATACAGAGATTCGTAGGCAGTGGAATCTGCGCCCAGATAACCCCATATGACAGGATTACCGGGGGGATATGGCACACATTTGAAACGGGGTTTATCACTACAATGCAGATGAGTTCTCATAAAGTAGCTATCCACATCCTGTACGGAAGTATAGACGCCTATCAGCACATCATTGACATAGACATTGGCATAATTAGCCAAGCTGGCGGGCATATATTTACGGGCTATTTCATAGGCAAGAGTTTCCCTTACAAAGGATGGATCATTCAACCCATTGGATAGTTTTATAGTTCCATATATTCCATCCATTAGTTGGTCTTGATTGATGTAATCCAGTTTAATGTTAAAAGGGTTTTTGGCAAAATTCGGGTTGTATGAACTGTTGCCTTTGTATCGGACACCGACACTGTTGTATGTTACTCCGTTGATTACTGCGTTTCCGGTCAGGCGACCATCCTGTCCGGCAGCCACAAGGTTATCTAATATCTGATCCCAGTTATTCTGAGTAAAATATAACCTGATTTCGTTTACCTGATTCGGTGTGTAAAAATCCTGGGCAATCAATGTTGCCGGTATGTAGCTTAGGATAGCGATTGCAATTCCTATGGCACAATGTAAGCAATTATTCATACAGTCTCCTTTACGAAATAGCGATAATCTTCAAGACCATGAGGTTATGGAAAAACTCATAATTACTGAAGTATATCTATGCTCAATCCTTCGAAAACTGAGTATAAGTCCAATCATTAATTCTTAACAGAATTGTAGATTTATCACGATTTCTATTGCCATCAGTTTGTTAAGAATAACTAATTTGACATCTATTCATTCATGGATTAGATTGTTATACTGTCTGCTGATTTGACAGTAGTCAAAATATGAAATAGGAGAAGAGATTAAAAAGGAATTCGAGTTTGACAAGGTAATACCCGCAGAAGACATCGTTGACTATCTGAAGGTATTGGTTGACGCCTTTGAAAAGGGTGTGGTTACCCTGAACAGCAGCGATGGGGCTTTTTGCCTCAAGCCATTAGGGATGGTTCATTTGGAAGTCGAGGCTGTAAGTAAGAAAGACAAAGAAAAATTTGGACTGAAGTTTTCGTGGAAAAAGGAAGTCATTGTGCCGTCAGGAGTGGAAAAGGAGTTCTTTATCAGTTCAGATGAGACGGTTGAGCAAGAATCTACCGAATCTCAGACCATTGTCGATAATTCAGCCATTGAAGAAGCACATGAAACTGAAGCAGAGACTACAAATATTGAAGAAGGCAACTGCGAACCTGCTGAAGATCACAAATTTAAAAAAAGCAAAACAAAAAAATAGAGCCAAATAAGCAGTCAATATGGTTATCTGAAAGCTATCGGGAAAATGAATCGGTTATGATTCAGACGGCTTCGTTATGGCTGATTTAAGGAAAGATTAAAGACTGGGAAATACGAAACGGCACGACATAAACGAAATCACGGATTGGGATAGTGCTACTCTCCGTAAGTTAGTTACTATAGAACTTACTCCACAGGAAAAGGAGCTGATTGAATACCCTCCTTTTACGATGAGCGTGAGAATTGTGCGATGGTAATTCAATAGCATCCGGAGTCAATTCCCCTTTATTTTGATTAGAAAGTGAATCCGGGGATTTTTTTCTATATGTTGGTTTGAATATTGATATTAGTTCTACTGCGATTTCTAAGCAGAAACGAGCAGATATTCTGCTTTCATAAGTATAATTTGCAATAGGTGGAATAAATGGTTCTGTTAACCATCAGCGTCGTCATTATCTTGTTAATGGTTATTTTCAAGCTAACAAATTGGCTCAGTTATAAGCTTCTCAAAGATAGAATTCTTAAGCGTAAAAAGTGGGATTTGAATATTAGCTGTGGCAAAACAAACGGCGGAGGAACGAATGCCGATATCGTGAAACATGCGGATTTACCAAATTTTATATTGCTCACAGACATCTATCACTTGCCTTTTAAGACAGGTCAATTCAAAACAGTCTTGTGTTCACACACTATCGAGCATGTGGATGACCCCACAGCTTTCTTCAGTGAACTGAAAAGAGTAGGACAATATGTCACACTCGTTATCCCTCCCCTCTGGGATATAACTGCTGCCTTGAATATCCTGGAACACAGGTGGGTGTTTCTCACCTTTAAAAAGGAGCACACAACCCTTCCCTTGAGAGTGTATCTTCCCTTCGCTGATTTTATAAAAAAAAACCTGCTCATTGAATACATAAAAGCATAAGGATGCCGTGACGAGAGATATCCTAAGTTACAATGATAGGCTTCCAGTATGTTGATAGTATTTATACGTGAGTAAAAACTGTCGATGCAAGGCAGGAATTATGAACGACATTATTATAGTTAAAGACCTTACCAAGAAATATGGTGAAATCACCGCAGTGAATGGCATCAGCTTTACTGTAAAAAAGGGCAGTTTGTTTGCATTTTTGGGACCCAACGGAGCAGGTAAATCAACTACTATAAACATTATCAGCACTCTGCTGGCAAAGAATGAGGGAGAAGTGTTTGTAGCCGGTTATGAACTGGGAAAACAAGATAAACAGATTCGAGAAACAATTTGCAGTGTGTTTCAGGAAAACATTCTGGATGATTTACTTACTGTCCGGGAAAACCTCATAATGAGAGCTGGTTTGTATGGCAAGAGCAAACGACAAGCCAATGAAAGGCTGGTGACAGTTACGGAGTTAATGGGAATCAAAGACATCTTAAAAAGACGCTTCGAAAAACTATCCGGTGGACAAAAACGCCGAGTGGAAATTGCCAGAGCTTTGATGAGTGACCCCCAGATTCTGTTTCTTGATGAACCAACCACCGGGCTGGACCCTCAAACCCGAATCAGTGTCTGGGATACAATCGAGAAGCTGCAGAGGGAATTGAAGCTGACCGTGTTTCTCACTACGCATTACATGGAAGAAGCTGCCAATGCGGATATGGTGGCTATAATCGACTTTGGTAAAATTGTGGCTTATGATACTCCGAACAACCTAAAGGCTCAATTCTCCAGCGACACCCTAAACCTAATACCCAATGATTTGGCTGTGATGTCTAAACTCCTGAGGCAAAAAGGATACACACCGGTGAAAAGCGTTGACATGCTTCAAATAAGTGTA
>Ga0247841_10004806_pt1 | contig 22708 bp, 18 predicted proteins | sample LaCruzMarch2015__2_FD_192410 | JGI IMG/M metagenome (GOLD analysis project Ga0247841, IMG submission 192410) | Freshwater microbial communities from meromictic Lake La Cruz, Castile-La Mancha, Spain - LaCruzMarch2015_18m | ecosystem: Environmental > Aquatic > Freshwater > Lake | place: Spain... | reverse complement strand
GTGCCGGTGGTCGGCAGCTGTTCACATCCAGCAGGAACAGGCTTTGCGGCACTCCTCATTGGCCCGGCCGCGACAGTCGTTGTGTCCAGTATCGCGCTGACGCTCCAGGCCCTCTTCCTTGCACATGGGGGTTTGACCACGCTAGGCGCCAACCTCTTCTCCATGGGGATCGCCGGCGCCTTTGTTTCGTATGGTGTTTTTATTCTCTCACGCCGTCTGCGTGTTCCGCTCTTCTGGGCCGCCTTTGCAGCGGGCCTGACAGCAGACTGGGCAACCTATGCGCTCACTTCGGTCGAACTGGCCAGCGCCCTGCAAGGGGAGAAGAGTTTTTTTCAGCTCTTCACTGCCATTTTGATAGCCTTCTCACCTACTCAGTTGCCACTGGGTATCCTAGAGGGCTTTCTGACTGCCATCGGCTATCGGTTTCTCGTAACACGACTTCAGTTGCCAGGACTTGGGACATGGGACAAGGGACTTGCAGTACGTAATGAGGTGGCACAATGAATTCAAACCAATGGGCTGGCGTGGATGAGACGGTCATTGAGAAATATGCGGAGGCGGCCGGACGAAGCGGCCGTGAACCGCTAATCAATACAGATCAAGGCGATCTACTCCTCTTTGTCTTTCTGCTGGCTGGAGCACTTGGTGGCTTTATCGCGGGTTATGCCTACCGATCGCTCTCTCCCAAGAAGCCTACGTTGCCGCTAGCCATCCTACTCGGTTCGCTCGCCTGCGTGATTCCCTGCCATGCGCAAGAAGGTCATGTCGAGCAGCACGCCCCTCATCAGCACATCCACCCGCCCTCTGAAGAACCCCTCTCTTACGAGGTCATTTTGGGAATCAACTCGATGGACATTTGGAATGGCATGGTCGGTTACGACCATCCGTTCACGCATGTGGCTCCGCGTATCGCCTACGATCAGGAGACTCTTGGCACCTTCGCAATGGACGCCGACTTTCTCTACCCCATGGGTTCGCCACGCCTAGCAAAATGTGGCGGGCTCTCTGAGATGGACGTTGCCCTCTCTTGGGACAGATCGTTTGGTCCTATCAATCTCCAACTCGGCACCACCTATTATTCGATCATGCCCGACCACAAGGACGATCTGTATGAGGGGTTTGTGGGCCTTCGTTATGAAAACAAGATTGTTGTTCCCTACCTCGTCGGTTATTACGACTTTAATCAGACCGACGGCACCTACTTCAAGGGTGGACTCTGCAGAACGTTTAAGCTGATGGAACGGCTCTCAGCAGACATTGATCTCTGCTGCGGGTATGGTCTCCCCCTCTACAATCGGGCGTACTTTAACACCGACCATGCGACCTTTACCGATGCCACGGCACAGCTCATCCTGCAATATGATGTCACAGAGAACCTGTACGTCGGCGGCACCGCGGCCTTCACCATGCTTCTGGACAATGCCATCCGGGATAGTCGCTTTGTCAATGACACGTATGGTACTGTTGACAACTTCTGGTTCGGCCTGCACGCCGGGGTGCACTTCTAAAAAAAATTGACCGACAGATAGGCCACTCGGCCTATCCTGAGTGAAGTTAGACGAAAAAGAAAATCTCCTCACTCCGTCGATCAAAAGGGTTAAAAGTCCTTACAATGTGCTACCCGTTCCGCCGAGCTGCACGTTCGACTTGTTCAGTATAGCGTTGGACTTCCTCACGGGGGTTTAATTCGTATGCGCGCTTCAAAAGGGGAAGGGCCTCTTGGTACTTGCCGTTTTTGACGAGCAGTTGGCCCTGCCGTAATTTCGCATCTGCCTCAAAACGTTCAAGCCCTGCAGCGCGTTCATAGAAAAAGAGGGCCTTCTCGGGCTCCTGCGCCGCATAATACTGTCCGAGCAAAATGAGCGTCTCTCCATCCAGCGGATCCAGGCGCACAATCTCTTCCAGCAACTTCACCTGTTCGTTGTCCACCCCGCCTTTCAGGCCTGCGAGGCGAGCCTTCATCTTTAAGAAGCGCTTCTGTTGCGGTTCATCCAGTTTAATCTGCTTTGCCGTGATGGCCGCTAAAAGCTGCTCGGCGGGCTTATGTGCCATACGGCTCAAGAGGACCTCGACATTTCTGAGCTGTTTCGAGACATCAGGGTTCGTCTCCGTCTCAAAGACCCGCTGATACGCTTTACCTGCCTGTTCATAAAGCCCCTCATTGACATAAATATCACCCAAGGTCTGCAAGGCGACAGGAGGGGTCTTTCCGGTAAGGTCCAATATTTCATAAATCTCAGCAGCCTGCAGGGGTTGTTTCAAACCTAAATAGGCGTTTGCCTGTAAAAGATAGTAATCGGGCTTAGCGCCTCCCTGCTTGATCAGATCATCGCATAACACAATCGCCTCGCCATATTTCTGCTGCTTGAAAAGGCATCTGCAAAGCCCCAGCTTCCAATCCAGCGTCTTCGGCTGGAAAAGAATAGCCTGCCGATAAGCTGTCTCTGCAGGCAGATGCTGTTCTGTCGAGGCATACGCGTAGCCCAGCAAGCCATAGGTCATCCCCCCGACATCTCCAAGCTCCAACGACTGGGTCAAGGGGGTAATCGCCTCTTCAAACTTTCCTTGGCGCACGTAGATCAGTCCTAAATTCTTATGGGCACGCTGGAAGGTCGGAAATTTCGCCACTGCTGAAGTATAACAAGCGAGCGCTTCATCGAGTTTATCATCCTGAAAATAGAGATTCGCCAGCGTAAAATCAAACAGCGCGGAACTCGCCGGTGTAATACTCTTCTGGAGGAGTTCAACAGCCTGTTTTGTTTCTTTCTCAGCGGAGAGATGCTTGAGGATCTTCTCCATCGCCTGCCGCTCGACGACCGTAATCCGGGGCTCGATCTCAGCCTTGACCCCAAACGATCCCATAAAGCCCTTCTGGAACTGCTCATCCTTCCAGAACGTTGCAGGCTGCTCAATCCATCCTTGGGCAAAGACTAAGGTTATGGAACACGTCGCAACCATCATGATTCCTATTTTCTTCATCATTTTCATCCTCTTTTCTTATAAAGCAAAGGTGAGCGGAACACGCATCCTAAACTGCACAGCTTTTCCACTGACTTTTCCTGGATCGAACCGCCATTTCTTAACTGCTTGCATCGCGGGTGCATCAAATCCGGGGTTGTCGGATTTTTGAACTTTGGGATCCTTCACGCGCCCATCCTGATCAACAATAAAAAGAATATAAACCGTCCCTTGAATCTTTTTCTTCTTGAGGTCAGGTGGGTACTGAGGAGCTGGCTGGAAGATCACCCGTGGTGACTGATCGAGGTCCGCCATCGAGAAGATATCCTCACTGCTGCCTTTCGCACCTCCAGGACCTTCAGTCACCGAAAGTTTAACAACGAAATCGCCCACGGCGCCATCACCCATCCCCGGATTTAAAGCCAGCTCAAGCTGCGAAAGATCCAACGGGGGGGCGTTCTCCGTCAACTCTGGGGGTTTGGGTGCTTCAGGCGGGGGCTCTGCCTTCTGCTCTTGCACGACAGGCGGGGGAGGCGGTTGTTCAACGGCATCCACAGTCGTTAGCTTGAGATCATTTTTATCCTCTTGGCGTCCAATGTTTTCAAGCATGGGAAGCACCAAAAAGAGCGCTAAGGTCAGGCCTCCGCCAATGAGGAGCGCGCTCAGCGTTGCTACTGATTGACTCCAGCGACTCGCCAAATGTTGTTGCCCAAACCTCATGAGCCAGCACCCTCCTTGCGGGTCGCAATACTCACTTTCGCGGCCCCTCCCAGTTTTGCCTCGTCAATGACCTTGACCAGTAATCCCGAGGGAACGGCCTTGTCCGCCTGGACGATCACGGGTATCTCCTCTTTCTCGAGCATACGCTTCACAATACTTTGTACCCCGCCGATGCCGATTTCCTGTCCACCATAGACCACCTCGCCCTTGGCAGTGATCGCAATGAGGACACTGTTCTTTTCTAAGTTGACCGAGGAGGCTGCCTGAGGCTTATCCACCTCAACCCCCGACTCCTCCACAAAGGTCGTAGTCACAATAAAAAAGATTAAGAGAATAAAGACACAGTCAATCAAAGGGGACATGTCAATCCCTGAGGAATCGCCTTCATCATTACCGCTACTTCTAAACCTACTCATGTCAACTCCTTCGCTTGTTGGTGATGTTCTCTCTGTTGAAACTCAGTCATGCAGAGGGTTTGGATATGAATCACGGCCATTTCATAGCGTTGTTGCTGGCGGACAAGGAAAAAGTGAATCATCATGCCTGTCAATGCAACGACCAAGCCCGTCTCGGTTGTAATAAGAGCCTCTGCGATGCCTTTGGAAATAATATCCATGGTCTGATCGCCACCGCCCTTTGCCAGTCCACCAAAGGTCGTCAACATGCCTGTGACTGTGCCGAGAAGCCCCAACAAAGGGGCACACGTCACACACACCTTCATCACTTGCATCCGATGGGCAAAGGGATTGACCCCTTCACTCGTCAACAAACTGAAGAACGTCTCTATCTCGTGTAGCGTTTTGCAGGTCATCGCATCTGAAATGATACGCCGTAAAGGATTAAAGGGTGCCTTTGCCTGTGGCTGCTTCAGCCACACACGCCAGGCACGCTCAGGCGAATTCCGGGCGCCTAAGATGAACAATTGGAAGAGCGAACTGAAACCCATGGTATACATGATCAAACCTGTCACCGCCAAGGGGACCATCGCCCAGCCACCACTGATCCAGACAGGAAGAGCCTGCTGAATATAGGGCTGTAATACCTGCGGTGCCATTCGGATTGTGGTTTCGATTAACTCCATCGTGTTCTCCTCTATCCCCGTCTTCGCCGACGCTACTCTACCTTACCGATCTCGCCCATGAAACGGATCGCAACCTGCTCCATCTTGTCACTGATCCCTTTCGCCTTCCGGTTGAGGAAGGAGTGACACAAGACCGCAGGAATAGCGATATACAGACCAAACTCAGTCGTAATCAGCGCTTCCGAAATACCTGAGGAAAGCACCTTCACATCGCCAGAACCAAAGATCGTCATCAGCTTAAAGGTGGTAATAATACCCGTGACCGTTCCCAGCAAGCCGAGCAAAGGGGCGCACGCTGCTGAGACGGCTACAAAGGGAATAAAGCGATTGAGTTGACCCCGTACGAGCAACATCTTCTCAAACATCGCCTCCTCAATTAACTCCTTCGGCTGGTTCAACCGTTCACAACCCGCGCGCAGCATCACGCCTGCGGGTCCCCTAATCTTACCAGCCAGCGCACGAGCACGAGCCATATCTTTCTCCGCAACCGCATTCAACAACTCCGCCAGTCTCTTTGTTCCGGGCATCCAGGTCAGGGTCAGCGCCAACCATTTGCCAACGACCACAAGACCCGTGATCCCGAGCAGAAACAGCATGGGCCACATGACAGGACCGCCAGCCAGAAAGTGTTGTTCCAGGGTCTCGGTCGTCTCTTCAACTTTCTTTGCATTTCCCAAAGAGGCATCAAAGGGGATCATCCCCTCTTTCTTCTCAAGAACCTGAGCCGTCATTTGTTGTAGCTTCGGATCGAGAAAGGGCTCCACAATCGGAATTAACGAACCGACACGTTGATTGGCAATACCGGCCACCGAACCGTCTTGCGCAGCAAAGTAAGCCACGGGGCCCATCATGAGAAAGGTTCCCTCTTTCACGTTTCCTGCCGCATCGCTCGCGCGGCCAGCAAAGGTTAGACCGCCAGCCAACTCCTCCAGGCGTGCCAACGTTTGGAGAATCAAACAGAGCTGGTCATTGAACACCTCTGCAGGAGCTTCGCCCAGACGATCTTGAGCGATACGTGCTGTATGGAAGGCATCCTTATAAACCTCTAATTCAGAAATATGCAACCGTGTCTCAACATTTCGTGCATATTCACCAAACAGGCTGCAGAGATAATTGCGTTCCGTCTCGCGCTGTTTAATCTCGTTGCGCAGCGTGGCAGCTTCCAAGGCGCTATTGTCGGCAACACGCCGGATGGCCTCGACCTCTTTACGCAACTGTGTTAACGCGTTCTCGCCCTCTGTTACCGCCTTCGTCAAGGGAATCTTCTCCTGAGCTATGGTCGCCCGTAACGTTGCCAGCTCGCGTGTGGCAGCCTCAAGTCTCCCTTGTAACGCCACGGCTGGCGCGAGCTCAACGCTCTGTTCTTGAGCCCAACTACTCGGACCAATCAGTAACACCACGAGGATCTGTATCCATTTATTCATTGCCTTGTTCCTTCTCGTTAAACCTTATTGAACCTTTACTGCCAACGGCACATACGCCGCAGGCTTCTCACCCTTGTAAATACCTAAGAGCTGCACCACGGCATCCACGGAGCCATTATTGGCTTCCCAGCGCCAGACACCGCCTTTGTCCAATTGCCCCACGCCCGCCACACGACTCTTCTCGTTCACATAATAGGCTTGCGAGAGTCCCAGATAGATCACAGTGACCTCCACCTTTTCTCCCTTTTCCAAGGTTCGCACTTCGCTTGCAATCGAAATTTCCCGCGCGACCTTGTTGAGCTCATTCAGTACGCCAACGACATTCTGATAGCGCTCCGAAAGGGTCAGTTTGTTCGACGTTTTGGCCGTTGGGATGCGTTGCGTCAGCGGGGCGACACGCTGCTGCACAGGCTCGGGTGTCCGGGTGACAAGCGCGAGCACCCGGAGTTCAAGCGCCTTGATGTCATGCATCAACGGCTGTAACCCCTTCTTGAGCGTCTCATTGATCGCCTTGAGCTCATCAACCTTCTTCTGGCTCTCCACTGTTTCCTGTTGTGTTGCGCTCTGTTTTTGACGGAGCATTTCGCTTTCCCGTTGCGTCAGGTCAATGCGCTCCTGTAACACCTCCTTGCCAATCCGCCAGTCGCTTTCTTCCTTGCTGATCGTCCGTTGCGTCTCATACCATTTTTCCAGCAGAGCCTTGGCTTGTTCCATTCCCTCCTGCGCACAGAGTCCTGTCGCCAGTAAGCCGAGCGCCATAATCTTAATCTGCTTCATCCTATTTCTCCTTCGTTTCTTTTGCTAAAAGTCTTCTCTCCTGCTTTCAGGACGTTATCCTCACCATTCATAGCCAAGCCCAATGCTGAAGGTCCGGCCGGCACGATACGACGTATACGGTAAATCTCCGAGCGGGCTTCGATAAGCACGCTCAATGGAGGGATTCAGTATGTTTTTGACTTCAAAGCCGATTCTCCATTGCTCATAAAACTTCCAACTGATTGTAAAGTCTAATGATCCCGTTGGCTTGTCGATAATATGGGGTGTATAAAACCCATCTGAGGCGGCTTCACCTGTGGAGTAGAGTTCGCCTTTAAAATTGTAAAACAGTCCCGTCATCAACCCAAGGTCATCGTTTTGGTAGGCAAGGTTTAGATTTGCAAGGTAGTCAGGTTGTCCATCCATCCGTCGTCCACTCGCATTGACACCGGCCTGGCTAAGCGAACGCTTGAGCGAGTCCATGTACTCGACATAGGAGTCCTGGACGGTAAAGTTCCCCCCCAGACTCAGATCCTTTAAGTCATCCCAGATAAAACCAAGCCCCTTTCGAGCTTCCAGCTCAATACCCCCGAGCCAGGCATCACCATAATTTTCTGGAAAAATGTAAATTTTATCAGAACCTTGAGCGGAATCGGCGTAAGCAGTATATTGAATGGGGTTCCGAATCGTTTTGTAAAAGAGACTAAGCGCAACCAGGTCAACCTGTCCGTCGGGGCGCCACTCGACCCGTGCATCATAATTGCGTAGATTCGAGAGTTTGAGATTCTGGTTTCCAATAAAGGCACGGTCAGGATCATCTTCGGTGTACTCAACAGGCGTTAACTCTTTAAAGGTGGTCCGGGCGATCGTCTCACTATAGGCTAGACGGATACTGACATCCGTGATCCATTTAAAATTTAGCGAGAGCGCTGGGAGTAGATCCACTTGGTCAATGGATGCGCCAGCCTCCTCTTCCGTGAAAAATTCACCTTTTCGGACAACATTAATTCCATTTTCATTCGGGACAACTTTCGTCACGAAGACATTCCCTTGCATATTCGGTGATGCCGACCAGACTTCGGTTTCAAGATGTGTTCCCTCTGCACGTACACCCCCGATAATATCAAGCCATTCGGGCAGTGGGAGGCGAGCCATGGCATAATAAGCCAAGATATCCTGCTGACCATCATAGTCGGTACTGAACTGGTTTGGGTCGCCGAGTGCCATTCCATTAAAGAAGCTTTCAAAACCCGAAAAATCATATTCATCGGTTGCGCTGATCGCTCCACCTTGTGAATAAATCCGATTGCGATACATACGCGTCAGGTAGTCTAAAAAGAGACCGCCCTTGACATAACCCTCATTGTCCAGAATACGAAAGGGTTGCTTCGCATTGAGTTGTAACTGTAGGGAATCCTCGCGGATGTCCTGCCACCGACGCTCAAGATTTCCGCTTAACCGCGAAAAGTCTTGTTGAACATTGCCAAAACGATCCACCACGAGTAAGTCTTGATATAGCCCCCCTGTGAAGAGCTGGCGGTCTGGCTCGGTGCTTTCGGAGTAACTATATGCGCCTGTCCAATCCAGTTCAAGATCAGCGAGGGACTCAAAAAGATGCCGTCCCGTTAACTGAAGGCTCGCATTGCTGTTCTCCGAATATTGAGAGAGTGTTGACAAATTCCGTAGTCGTTGCGTGGTGACCGCTTTGGTCTTAGGGTTGAGGGTTACAGTTGTTGGCTCTAAATCTTCGTACCGCATATTAATAATCTCGCGAGCCTGATGCGTGTATGTTCCTGTCAGCTTGATCTCGTTTGCCTCAGATTTAGCCCCCACCGTAAACCCGACATTCCAAAGTTGCTCGTCTGTGGATGTTTCGGTTGTTTTATAGTCCTCGGGCTCAAGGGCAATATCGTCTGCCGCTCTCTGGCGCTGTAACGCATGGCGTTCGCCTTCCAAATAACGATACTTTTGCGTAAGCGAACCATACAAGAGGGTTCCAATCTTCCAGGTATCACCCAACGTATAGACATCGCCCACTGCACCTTTGAAACCATAATTTGCAAAGGGCTCTTTTGAATGAATCGTTGAGGAGCGCGTCACATCGGCACCGCGTGGCGTATCCATTCCATCGGGGTTATAACTTGGATAGTGTCCCAACCCCTGCATTCCCCCTAACGCATTTCCACCCCCGCGTATTGTTTTGAAATCCCCATTTCCCGTTGCCTGCGTATCATACTCCATTGAAACGCTCGCCTGTAATACTGTTTTAGCGGGCACACCCTTTGTGACAATATTAATGGTACCGCCCGATGCATCTCCTTGCTGATCGGGCGTGAAGGTTTTGCTGACCTGAATACTTTCGATCATAGCAGACGGGAACTGATCGAGCTGCACCGCACGCTTATCTTTATCCGAGGTCGGCAGGCGCACGCCATTTAAAAGTGTCGCCGTATAACGATCCCCCAATCCGCGGATCACCACATATTTACCGTCTTGAACATTCGCTCCGCTGACCATTCGCATCGCTGCAGCCGCTGTACTAGCGCCAGCTCGTGAGATGAAGTCTGAGCCAAGATTATCCATAAAACTACTACTTTGTGAGCGCAAATTGAGCTGGGCAATATCTGTATTTCCCAATGCAAAATCAAGATCTTTAATTACAAACTCTTCCATATCCGTGTACATTGCCTGCAAGGTGCACTCGACTGTCTCTACCCGGCCAGCAATCACCACCACCGAGGAGAGGATTTTACGTTCAAAGCCAGAGGCACCGACAGAGAAGGTATAACGTCCAGATTCCAAATTTTCGAAAAGCGCCTGGCCCTCTGGATTCGTAGCTTGCTTGATATTCTTTTCAACCAGCAGAATCTGCGCATCGTTAATCGGTACCTGCCAGTCCACGTCTTTCACCGAAATGCGTACAGCCCCGACATTTTGAGCAGAGAGTTGCCCAACCACGATACTGCAGGCAAAGGCTGTTAACCAGAGGCGAGCGCGTTTTCCAAATGAAATCATAACACGCATCCCCTTACTGGTATTCTCCGTGTTAAACTGTTTCGTACTACTATTTTTTTGCGTTCCCATAAGCAACTCTGAGTATCTCTTGTTGATGCGTGAAAGAATAGCAACATCCTGTTAGCCGGTAATAAGGAGAATGTTTGTATTGCGTAAGAATTAAAACAAAAAAACACACGGTAGCGAAACGCTACCGTGTGTTTTTATGCTATTCTTAATTACTGCTTGATCAGTCGGAAGAACGCTGAATTACCGGCATTGGGCGGTGTACTTCCCATGATGTCTGTCAAATTCACTGTAGTTTCTTGGGAAACCGTGAAGGTCTTCAGTACCTGCCAGTCGATTGGGCTAAGGGTATCCGTCGTCTGTAACTGGTAAGTCCCAGCACCGACAGTGTAGGTCACGACAGGGCTGGTAGTGATACCCAGCAAATTGGTGACCCCTGTACCCGAGGTTAGGAGTGCACCATTGGGTGCATATACAACACCATTCACGCCGTTAGTAACGACCTCTGTAACGGTGTTTGTTACCACGGTCACCTCTTCTGGCACAGCCTCATACGTGCCAAACGCGCCCAGCTTGGCAATCGTTGTCCAACCTTGCGCCCAATTGCTGTTGGCGTCAAATGCACCCCGATAGGTTGCTGCAGTGAGGAACCCATCACTCGGGACTGCGTTCGTAGCCGTCAGTGCATCACCAGCAGCCCGTGGATCAATGACGCTCGGGTTATTTCCACCATAGCTATTCGCAGTTACAAAGGTTGCATTGGCTGCACTGCCCCACGCATTGGAGCTCGCATAAGCTGTCGTGGTTAAACTCTTGATCGGGAGCAAGTCGGTTAAAGGGCTCAGATCCACATTATTGAATTCAGCAGCCATGAAGTCAAAGTTTTCACCTCCAGTGAAGATCGGGCCCTTGCTGCCATCTGCCATGTTAGGCACAGCGGCCGATCCACCCATTTCAGTGATGACCGGACGGGTATTACCGTTAATGTAAAAGACGCAATCTTGCAGGCAAGCCTGCTTACCAGGTTGTTGTCCCTGATAGAGGAACTGGCGATCAACAGTTTCTCCATTGATATAGCTAGCTGTCGTACTTGGCATATTGGTGGAAACATTGCTCCTCAGAAAGCGATAATTCGAGTGATAAATACCACGGTCAGAGACGTTTTCAATCATCGCACCAAACACACCGAAGTTGAGAAAAAGTGAATTCTTGATATGAGCAGAAGCATTGTCACGCATGACCAACGCGCCATTGCGTGCGATACTACTGGTGTCAACTGACGCACTATCCCAGCCAATGAGCGTCACATTGTACCAGGAGGAGGCGGAGATGGGTTCTTGAGAACCTGTGGTATCTGGAATTGATTTAGGTTTGTCTTCTGCCCCGTCCATCTCCATGCCCTTATCTGAAACACCTGTTTCAAATTTGCTTCCGCCCATGTTTTGCTGAACACCGAACAAGAATTGGTTCTTGCCGCGGAAACCGCAGTCGCTGTCAAAGGTGTCATCGCCTGCACCCCAGACAACAAGATACTTGCCGTTAACCGTTCCGCCGAACCACTCAATACCATCGTCCTGATTGTTATAGACTTCAACATGGTGCAACTCCGTCCCACGGCCGACACCATAGAGCGTCAGGCCATTGATCTCACTACCACTAGCAAGTGTGTACCCACCATAGCGGATCACCACATACTTGATCACACCGCTGGAGTCATCATCATTGTTGCCTCCTCCAGAGACTCCTGCCGGAGTACCCACACCTTCAACAAGAAAAGTGCTTGCACCGAGGGCTCCGACGGTTCCGAGAGTAGCCTTGTTATTGTTGAGAAAAGCTTTACCAGCGACAACTAAACCGCCCCAATATCCATGGTGGGCTCCCAGTTTGGAATAATCATACGCATGGTCGGTCAACAATTTGGATGCAGTACCACCCGCACGGTAGGTCCACGTACGGGTAACCACACCTGCGGTCTGTCCGGGGACATTGTTGTCATGCTTATCCGTAAAAATGATCGGTTTCTGCGCCGTGCCGTTTGCATAGATCTTAGCACCACGGTCGATGATCAAGCACCCCGGACGATTCGCTACAGAGGTATCTGATTCGTTCCAGCCGCGGATCACCGTGCCGGGATCAATGGTCAGGGTCACGCCTGGCGAAACAATGACAATACCATCCAAGTGATACTCATTGTTTGCAGTCATGTGATAGTCGCTTGTCAAGCGCTTCATACGAGTTTCTACTCCAATAGAGCCTGTCGCAATATTGCCATCAATCATATTGATGACTGCAGCTTGAGAGACGCCCGTGATCGCCATGGCAAACAAGCCGCCGGCGATTAAGTGTTTTGTACAATTCATGATTTACTCCTTCTTGAACTTTCCCTCCCGGTTCGGACACACCGTACCGAATCACCGCCCACTCGGACAGCAACGAACAGCAAAGGAAAGTTTATCGCCGTTCTTTATCTTACCTTTTCATGGGTACGGGTACCGTTGCGTCCCGGCAGCCGAGTACTCCTTGAAAACAGGGTTAACTTTACGCGATAAGTGTTCGCCTAATATAAGGCGTATGTTTGGTTTCGGCTAAAAGTGAAATATTTTTTAAATGGCTTTAAGCCGATATCCGACCCCTCGGACGGTCTCAATCCAATCAGCAGCCTCGCCTAATTTTTTGCGGAGGCCAACGATCAACACATCAACGGCTCGATCCGTGGCAGCATGATCCTTGCCATGGATGGCATCCACGATCTGATAGCGGGAGAAAACAATGCCTGGCTTCCGAACAAAGAGTTCAAGCGCCTTAAATTCACCAATGGTGAGCGTCACAGGGGTACCCGATACTTTAACAATATGATGGGCTGGATCAATCTCAAAAGGTCCACGTGCTAACACCTCTCCAGCAGCTGAGGGTGCGCCCTCTTTCCTACGGAACACCGCACGAACCCGCGCGGTCAGCACACTCATACTAAAGGGCTTCGTAATAAAATCCTCAGCACCCACCTCCAGGCCAGCAACGATATCCGCATCTTCTGTGCGTGCCGTCAACATCACAACAGGGACGCCTGCCGTGCGCTCATCTCGCTTGATCTCTTTACAAAGAGAGAAGCCGTCAATGCCTGGCAACATGAGATCAAGGAGAATGAGATCCGGAAGGCGCTTGCTCAGCCACCGCTTTGCATCCTCAGCAGAGGAGGCAGTATAAATCCGATACCGTTCCCGTTCCAAGGCGTAGCTGACCAGTTCCCGGATATCAAAATCATCTTCAACAACTAATATGACTTCGTTTGCCATAATATTCTCCTTGTCTCAATCTTGATTATCATGAGACCATGAATCACTAGTGAATGTCACCATCTTGCGCACGCGTGACAACCGTTCTATTCTTGTTTTGCAGATGGCAGGAGCCATCTTCGTTAATCACTGCATCCACATCCCAGTCCGTATCCTTAGGATGCTCGCTGATCAGTTCAATGCGCGACCAGGGAATATGACGGATACGCTTATCCCCCTCCAAAATTCCACCTATCTTTTTGTTAGGAACTAATTTCGCCGTTGGACAGCCCCGGTTCTTTCCAATGTGGTACGCTTTACCGAACAGGGAGATATAGTGGGGTGTTTCGGCAATCACTTGCCCAATAGAGACATGGTTGTGTGCCTCCGCATAAGGTTTCACCCATCTCACACAGACAACCTCTCCAACCAATGAACTCATATTCATATTCTCTTTCATACCTGTTCCTTGTAATTTTTTATGTCAGTTTGTCGCCAAAGCATGTTCCGACCAAGCGGGCAGCCTGTATCCACGCATGATCCGTTGGGACATAACGTATCCGTCCAGCGACCTTTTCAAGAGGAATGGCTACACAGGTGTCTGCCTTCACCCCGACCATGACGTTATACTGTTTGGCTGCGATCAATTCGCCAGCCTTGGCACCTAGGCGTGTACAGATCAAACGATCCGTGGGTGTCGGAGGACCTCCACGCTGAACATGCCCTAATTGCGTGGTGCGAGCCTCTATACCTGTCAGGGACTGGAGCTGGCGCACAATGTAATCGACCATCGGCTCCTTCACCATCATGACCCCTTGGTTTGGCGGCACCTCTGGGGTCTCTTTCTTGACTTTGGTTCGCTTATCTTTAGACAAAGAGGGATCATCGAATGAACGCGCTCCTTCGGCCACGGCAATGATTGAGAATCGTTTACCACTTTTACGGCGTGCTTTTAAAAAATCGGCTATCACACGGATGTCATACGGAATTTCAGGAATAAGAATCGCATCTGCTCCACCCGCGATGCCTGCAGCAAGCGCGAGCCAACCAGCCGAATGGCCCATGAGCTCAACCGCAATGATGCGATGGTGGCTGGTGGCTGTTGTATGCAGGCGGTCAATCGCTTCTGTTGCAATATACGTGGCGGTATCATACCCAAAACACGTATCGGTCAAGACCACATCGTTATCGATTGTTTTAGGGAGGGTCACAATATTTAACCCCTCTTGCTCAAGATTGAAAGCATTTTTTTGTGTGCCATTACCCCCAAGGCACACCAGACATTCCAATTTATGACGACGGTAATGGCCGATAATCGTGTTCGTCATATCCTTGGTTATACCGTCTATCATAATCTTATGAGGCTTGTCGCGACTCGTCCCAAGGATGGTACCCCCGGTGGTGAGGATACCGCTCACCATCCGATCATCCAGCATGATAAAGCGGTTCTCAGCAAGGCCCCTGAATCCATCGTAGAAGCCCATAACCTCAATATCATGGTGCAGAACCGTTTTTGCAACAGCGCGTATCGCGGCGTTCAAGCCCGGGCAATCACCCCCTGCAGTGAGTATACCTATACGACGTGTACTTTTTCTTTTCATTCTTTATGACTCCTTTTTTTTGGAAACATGAGGTGTAAACACCGAAGGTTTCCGCTTCTCCGCCAAAGTGGCTTTTTTCTTGCACTCCTCATAAAATAATTCTTGACAACTCAAAGGCGGCTTTCCGCCTTCTGGGGCTACCCGCTGATAGGAACCATCGGGAAGCAAACGATGCGCTTGTGCTGTGTCTTCAAAGTAGCGCTGAAGAAAGGCTGAAGCGCGTTTCAGAATCGCTGGTTCCACAAGCGGGATCAATAACTCAATACGGTGATCTAAATTTCGCAACATGCAATCTGCACTCGAAATAAACACTTTTTCATTTCCGCCATTCAGAAAACTATACACACGCGCATGTTCCAAATATCGACCCACGATACTCACGACCGTAATGCGTTGGCTGAGCCCGGGCACACCTGGCACCAGACAACAGGCACCCCTGACATTCAGTTGAACCGTGACGCCTGCGCACGACGCCGCATAGAGAGCATCAACAATCGTTCTGTCGGTCAACGCATTCATTTTGAAAATGATCCGAGCTGCTTCTTTATTCTTCGCGCGGGCCATTTCCCCATGAATACACTCCAGCAACGTATCTCTGATATTTAGCGGAGACATCGCGAGTCGTCTCAAGTGCAACGGATTTGAGTATCCACAAACGGCATTAAAGAAGTCTGAGGCGTCCCTCCCGAGTTCTGTGTGACAGGTCAACAGCCCAACATCTCCATATACCGTAGCTGTCTTCTCATTATAATTGCCCGTTCCAAAATGCATATATCGCCGGATACCATCATTTTCGCGACGAATGACAAGACAGACTTTCGCATGTGTCTTCAGATGACTGACACCATACAGGACATGGATACCTGCCTGCTCAAGTCGATGGGCCTGCGTGATATTTCGAGCCTCGTCAAAGCGTGCTTTTAACTCGATCAACACTGTGACATGCTTGCCTGACTGCGCAGCATAAATGAGTGCCTCAATGAGTCTACTGTTCGAGGCCGTGCGATAGAGCACCTGCTTAATAGCAAGAACATTCGGATCGCCTGCCGCATCCTCAACCAGCTTAATCACCGCATCAAACGATTCATACGGATGAATCAGCAGAACATCCTTTCTCGCCAACTGCTCGAAGATATTTGTTTTGAGATCAATCTCGGGAGAGGGCTGAGGTGGCCAAGCCTTATAACGCAGGCGATCAAAGCCATCCGTCTCCACGAGCGCGGATAATGCCTTGAGATCAAGAAGGCCCTTGACTGGATAACTGTCACTGTTCGCGACCTTTAGAAAGCCCATCAAGAACTGCCGCATCTGCCGCGTCGCCGTATGCTGGAACTCCAGTCGAAGGCACTCTGTCTCGCGGCGGTCTTCGAGCAATTCTAACATGCCCACCATGAGGTCAGGTGAGAGGTCTTCGCGCAATTCAATGTCGGCATTTCGCGTCACACGAAAAAGACACTGCTCACGAATGTCACAATTTTGGAAGAATAGTGGTAAGGAGGCTTCGACCAAAAGTTCAACGGGTACGAAGACGCTTCCCAACTTAGCTGGAACACGCAAAAAACGGGGGAGGCCATTGAGAGGGATAACCGCCAGTCGCTCCTCCTGTCCGACTGCTTCTGGGGCGAGACGTACGCAAAAATGATTCAAGAGCCCCGAGATATACTGAGACTTCCCCTCGGACACCGCGATGGGCGACAAAACAGGAAAATAATGCTCAACAAAGTCATTGTGTATCCACCGTTGCTGTTCAACCGTCAGTTCTGACAAGTGGTTGACGACCTGAAAATCTTCCTTCGCTAAGGCTGGATTGAGTTGCCGATAGATCGCTTGTTGACTCAGCTTCATCTTTCTGATGTGCCGGGTGAGCGTTGCCAGTTGCTGCCGAGGCGACTGCGCTGTCTTATCGCGTCCACGCCTGCCCTCTGAAATCAAAATCTTAATGCCTCCGATACGAACCATGAAAAACTCATCTAAGTTCGAGGCGCTGATGGCAAGAAACCGCAGACGCTCCAGAAGAGGATTCTGCGCGTCGGCTGCCTCCCCTAACACGCGTTGATTAAAGGCTAGCCAGCTCAGTTCACGATCAAAATAAACTTTTTTTTTCACGTTTAGCCTCCCTGGATAACACACGAACGTCCGTACATGAGCTTAAAGAGGTCACCTTTCTCGCCAAGCGCAATACGTTCTGCGTGACTCTGCGTCGCCAGAGAAGGTCTACACAGGAGCTCTCTCGTTGTCAGATTGAAGGTGAGCTTGCCGAGCTTCTGGTCATGGACACGATCAAGGGCATCCGCCACGCGAAGGAGTGCCGCTAATTTACAGACCACCAACCGCTGCTCGCGCGAAAGAGTGGCATACTCGGGCTGAGTAAGACGCGGCGGACTCTTGCGATGGTACCGTGCGATGAGTGCAATAATCGAGATGTCATCTAGAGACAAACCAATAAATTCCGTGTTTCGAATTAAATAGTGTGAGTGCTTGTGGTGTCCTCTCGCATTAATAAACATGCCACTATCGTGCAAAAGAGCTGCAACCTGGAGCATAATACGATGTTTAGGTGTACACCGATGTTCTTTCTGAAGGCAATCATAGAGTGAGAGCGCATACTCCATAACCTTCTCAGCATGGCGCTGGTCACAATTATATTTCTCTCCCGTTTCTTTGGCAATTCGGATAATGTGCCGCAGCATCAGCGCCTCGCGCTCAGGATTGTCCGCAGCCTCAATGACCAACCCATCACTCGACGAAAGATTACCAATGAAGATCTCTTTACACTTGAGACCTTGGGCGATGAGCGAGGCTAGCATAAGCGCCGGGGCGACCAGCTCGGCATCTGCATACGGGATCTTCCAGTTTGAAGCTAATTCGTCGACCGATTGAAGCTTGATCGCCTTGATAAGCGCCTCAACTTTTGAAACCTGTATCTTCACAATTCGAAACGTCTCGACCTTGCTTTCACCCGTTTTATGGAGATAAGGGATGGCACATCTCAAGGCTCGCCCTAGAAAAATAAACTTGGTGTTTTTTGATTTGATGTTTTGTTTTAGATTCCCAATCATTTCACGGGTACGACTCTCTACAAGATCAACAAGATGTTGGTTGTTGAGACGAAGCGCTTCCAGTTGCTGCCGAATGCGTAAGGAACCAACATTATAGGTCTGCGCAACCTGTATCTCTCCTTGATCACGATAGAGTAAACTGCACGTCAACCCCCCCAGCTCCAACACAGCTATACTGTCAGTCTCTCGAAGCTCTTTGCTACTCGGGATCATTCGCAAGGCCAGATGATAATAATAGGCAGCCTGTCCGATGTCCAACAACTGGAAAGACACCCCCGAAGCAATCGTTAAACGATCAATGAAAACATCGCAGTTTTCCGCTTGTCGCAAGGCTGCAATGACAACCGCATGGACTGCTTTAAGCGGTATCCGATATTCAGCCAGAAGGCGATAAAAATCATGAAGGCTTGCCACGCACTGCTCGAGGGTATCCTGGGAGATCTCTTTGGACGATAAAATATCCTTGCCAATCGGAACGGATTGCACGACCTGTTCGAGAATTGTACAGACGCCATTCTTACCCTTTTCAGCAATAATCAACCGCAAAAAAGTGCAACCAATATCGATTACGGCAATCGGATGGACCCCCGTCAGAAGATGATCGGATATTTCAGTTTTTTTCATTTACTCAAGCCTTACATGTCGAATGATCGTGCCATCCACGAGATACGCCACATCCTCGGCAATGTTGGTGGCGTGGTCGCCAATGCGTTCAAGGTCGCGCGCCATACTGTGGATGAGCAGGAGTGCCTCAGGCGTTTTGGTTGAGGCGATCTCTTGAATGACCCCTTTGATGACCTCGACATTCAAACGGTCCACAACATCATCCTCTTGGATAACCTCATGCGCGGTCTTCACATCTAAACTGACCAGTGCATAGATACTCTCCTTGAGCATGTTTTGTGCCCGCTTCCCCATCACGAGTATCTTTTCCATTAGCTTCGGCGTCTCATATACGGAGAGTCGGATACCTCGGTCTGCAATGTTCGCAACGATATCGCCGATACGTTCCAGGTCGTTATTGATCTTCAAAATCGCGACCACAAAGCGCAGGTCACGCGCAACCGGCTGGTGCAAGGCAAGAACCTTGAGGCACTCCTCTTCGATCTTGACCTCCTGTTCGTCAAGTTCCGAGTCTGCCTCCATGAGATATTCGAGTGTCTCTTTCTCACGAAGCGAGATGGCGCGCAAGACATCCCCCAGCCGATTCTCCACCTCTCGGGCGAGACGCAGGATTTCAGCTTTCAAATAATCATGTTCACGTGCAAAAACTAGGTTCATAAAGTTCCTTTCTCATCCAAAGCGTCCGGTGATGTAATCTTCTGTCCGTTTCTCCTTGGGTCGTGTAAACAGTTGCGATGTCGCATCAAACTCCACCATGACGCCCTCGTAGAAGAAAGCCGTAACGTCGGAGATACGTGCGGCCTGTTGCATATTGTGGGTCACAATCGCTATGGTATACCGCCCTTTCAACTGGACAATCAGCTCTTCGATACGTGAGGTGGACTTGGGATCCAACGCGGAGGTAGGCTCATCCATAAGCAGAATTTCGGGGTTGACCGCCAGGGCTCTGGCCAGACAGAGTCGCTGGGCCTGCCCACCTGAGAGTCCCAGTGCATTCTTGTTGAGACGGTCTTTGACCTCGTCCCACAGTGCTGCCCCTCGCAAGCTCTCTTCAACAACCGCATCCAATTCGCGCTTGGCGTATGATTGGTGGAGACGGGGACCGTAAGCGACATTGTCATAGATAGATTTCGGGAAGGGGTTGGGCTTTTGAAAGACCATACCCACGCGTCGACGCAGGACAGAGGCATCAATCCCCGCATCATAGACATTCAATCCGTCCACCAAAAGTTCGCCTGCTGCCCGACAGTTCGGAATCAGATCATTCATGCGGTTGACCGCTCTGAGAAAGGTACTTTTGCCACAACCACTCGGACCAATGATCGCCGTCACGGCTCCCTTGGGAATGGACATATCAACCCTCTTGACCGCCTCTTGCGTCCCGTAGAAGATGGAGAAACCCTTGGCTTCAATATGCGTCTCTGGTTGCTTACCTTTTGGAGTTTCTATATTCATAGTATTATCCCTTCAACTTTCGTGAGACCTTCGCACGCAGCACAATCGCAAGTGTATTCAAGGCAAGGACGATCATGACGAGCGTCAAGGCCATGCCATATTGCACATGCCGAATCTCATCTACGGCTTCGTGTTCGGTGCAGATGTTATACAAATTCCAAGACAAGGCTGGCGTGGAGGTGGTAAAGATCTCTGAGGGCAAAACTATCGGACCCACGCTGACTGCAGCCGTGAAGATGATCGGAGCTGTCTCTCCTGCTGCGCGCCCCATGCTGATCACAATGCCTGTTAAAATGCCGGGTAACGCTGCTGGCAGGATCACCGTCAGAATGGTGCGCCACTTGCCAGCCCCCAAGGAGAGTGCGGCCTCCTTATACGTGTGCGGCACAGAGGCGATCGCCTCTTCTGCGGCGCGAATCACTGTGGGAAGGACAAGCAAGGCCAGGGTCAAAGCGCCTGCCACAACACTCTTGCCAGGAGAGACCCGCAGTGTGTTGATGAAAAAGGCCAGACCAAAGAGACCAAAGACTACACTGGGTACTCCTGCAAGTGTGTTGACGCAGGAACGTAGTAAGGAGAAGACGAACCCCTCCTTTGCATACTCCTGAAAATAGATCGCTGCAATCACTCCGAGCGGAACAGCAATCAGCATAGCCCCCAGCGCCAGATAGATCGTCCCCATGACCTCTGGACCAATACCGCCGAAGAAGTGAGCATCTATGGATTTGTCTGTGAGAAATTGCGGATAGAAGGTCCGTTCAGGTCGCATCAATGATTCAAGATCCTTCTCAACCTTACTGAAGAGTGGCTCAAGTGCGGTACCCTTAAAGAGGGGTGCACGGGGCGTCATAACCTTTTTCCCCTGCGCACCTGAGTAATCCCAGCTCTCCTCAAAAAGCACATCCTTGGCTTTGAGTTCGGCGCGTTCCCAACGGGTCTGCCCATAGAGTCTCCGGGGAAGGGCAGGCAAGGGTGTGCCTGGTTCAGGTCCCAAGAGGATGGCAACAGCCTCCTTGGTCTGCTTAAATGCTGGCTTTAATTCCCGACGGCGAGAGGAAGACATGTTATCCAACTCTTTTTCAAATGCGAAGAGCGCATCATAGATGATCTTGCGCTCCTGTTTAACCTCCGCCCATTCGACATCCAAAACCTGCTCATCGCCACGATTAAACTGATTCAACATCATGCGGCGATAATCAATGGTTCCCTCAAAGAGATAAGCCCCTATTCCCTTGAGAAAGATCGGGCCAATCACAATGACCAGGAAGAAGGCCATCACAGCGATTGCCCCGTAGGCACTACCGCTGAAAAGCCGATCCAGAAGTTTACGTTTCCACATCGTCATACGTTATGCTCCCCTCAGCCTTTTGCGTTGACGATTGACCACCCACTCCCCTGCGAGGTTGCAGAGAAAACTAAAAATAAGCAGGCTGAGTCCCATGGCAAAGAGCACATGGTAATGGGCCGAACCCGTCATCTGATCGGCCTCGCCCATATCGCCTGCAATCGTCGCTGTCAGGGTGCGAATGGGCTGAAGCAGATTGTAAAATGGCGAAGGAATCTGCGCTGCGTTACCAGAGGCCATCCAGACCACCATAGTCTCCCCCAGTGCCCGCATGATGCCGAGTAAAACCGCAGAGAAGATCCCGCTCATGGCTGAGGGGATGACCACCTTCAGGAGGGTCTCCGCACGCGTCGCGCCCAGGGCGTAACTGCCTTCACGTAGCTCACGTCCCGCAGCCTGCAGAGCATCCTCCGAGACACTCACAATCGTCGGGAGTGCCATGATCGCCAGAATGATGGAGGCATTCAACGCATTGACGCCACTGGCGGCTCCCAAGGTGTCCTGCAGAAAGGGAGCTAACACGACCAGCGCAAAAAATCCATAGACAACCGAGGGAATCGCTGCAAGAATCTCGACCACAGGTTTAACCACTTGACGGACATTGAAGGGAAGGAGATCACTCAAACAAACTGCGGCGAGGATGCCAGGAGGAACTGCAAATAAAACAGCCGTGAGCGTGACAATAAAACTACCTGCAAAGATCGCAGCCGCACCAAATTTAGGAGTAGCTGACGTCGGATACCACTCCTTTGAGGTGAAGAACGCCCAGGTTCGCGACCCTGAGAAGAAGGGCAAAGCATCCCGTGCAATAAAGAAGATAATTGCAAGCACCGCCAAGGCCGCGACCGAGGTAATTGCGAAGAGAAATGTCTGGCCCAAGATAGCGAAAAATTTTCTCCGCCTTAGATCCGCCTCACTCAGAATGAACTGTTCAGTCTGTTTCATCAGGTCTCTTCCTTGGTTTGTATGGTTGCTATCATAGTTCTTCCCTGTTAATCACGTATGAGTGTTTTGTTTGGATTGTGTTAGAAGCAAGCCCACCGCCCGAGTGGGGCAGTAGCAGTCGGCAGTAGCAGTTGGCAGTGAATACCCCGGAAATAAACGAACGAGTAACTTTATCCCGCAGAGGCGCAGAGAAGATTTTTTACCGCAAGGAACGCAGAGAACACAGAGAAAAGAGTTGTACATCTGATTGCGAAACAAAGAATTTAGAAGTTGATCTTTGAGATCTTTATGTTCTTTGCGGTTAAATCAAATCAAGTTATAGACAAGCGCGCCGCCCGGGGCCCCGGGAATAAACTGACTGGTAACTTTTTTCAAGAGCCATTATGATAAACGTACGTATGACAGCTATGGTCCGCAGGTCTCTGGTGCCTCCGTGCCCCGTGACAA
>Ga0247841_10004805_pt1 | contig 22709 bp, 20 predicted proteins | sample LaCruzMarch2015__2_FD_192410 | JGI IMG/M metagenome (GOLD analysis project Ga0247841, IMG submission 192410) | Freshwater microbial communities from meromictic Lake La Cruz, Castile-La Mancha, Spain - LaCruzMarch2015_18m | ecosystem: Environmental > Aquatic > Freshwater > Lake | place: Spain... | reverse complement strand
AGAGAAAAAGATAAACACATACCCGTACTTTTCCTCACAGCAAAATCAATGCAGGAGGACAAAATGAGGGGTTTTCAGGTTGGTGGCGACGATTATCTCACCAAGCCATTCAGCATGGAAGAACTGCTGATGCGAATGAAAGCCATCATCAGGCGGGTGAACGAAGGACCCGGCACTGAAATAAAAACCACCTTTTACAAGCTTGGTAAACTAACATTTGATTACAACCGGCAATTGCTGACTTCATCTGCCGGCGAGAGCAAGTTGACTTCGAAGGAAGCGGAACTGCTGAGGCTTTTGTGCGAACACGCCAACGATGTGCTCGACCGCAGCGTCGCCCTGAACCGTATATGGCAGGACGACAGCTACTTCAATGCCCGCAGTATGGATGTTTATATCACAAAACTCAGAAAGTACCTCAAAGAAGACCCTTCGGTTGAACTGTTAAATGTTCACGGGATCGGATTCAAGCTTGTTCTGCCATAAGGCTTTTTATTCACCACATAGGCACATAGGACACAATAGAAAAGACACATAGGTCCGAGCGCCTGATCATATAATGAGTATGAAATGGATATAAGTTTCCATAATTCTATTGTGCCTTCTATGTGTTCTATGTGCCTATGTGGTAAAAAACCAACGATTAATTACCAAACTTACTTAGCAGATTTCTGGATTTCATTGCAGGTTGAACACAAGGGCAAACCGGCCCAAGTTCAAACTCCTTATTGTCAAGAACATCATACAGCACCCCGGAGGAAAGCGTCCGTGTAGTATTGGTAAGCACTATGATTGTTTTTTCCTGGTATAGATCACGGATGAAGTAAGAGCGGAAGCCTTTCCACCAGCCGTAATGATAAACTGTATTCGGGCGGTCGGCCTTGAGCCGCCACCCGAATCCGTAATTGTCGCGCCACTTTGAAAATCGCGGACTTCCTTCAGTGAAAGCTTCTTCAAGCGTAGCTTTGCTGACCAGCAAATTTTGGTAGAGCGCCTGGTCCCACTTGAAAAGGTCTTCCACTGTTGCGTAAACCCCTTTATCACCAACTACTCCGTTATGGTAATGGTTAAGCTCCTCCCTCGGCATTCCCCGGCCGGAACGGTGGCCCGCAACTCCCACCGGTATATATTGCGGAATTTCCTGCCCTTTTTCAAGATGGTAAATGAAGGAATCATTCATATCCAATGGGTCAAAGATGTTTTCTCTGATAAACTGGTCGAATGGCTGTTTGGTGATCCTTTCCACAACTGATGCGAGGAGGGCGTAGTTTGAATTGCAGTAATCGAAGCCGTTCCCGGGCGAAAAATACCGTGGCGGTTTATTTTCGGCCATGATCCTGATCATATCTTCATTGGTGAGTGGTTTGGTCTGGTCCCAGCAATTGTCTGAAAAATGCATGTAATCCGGCAATCCCGAGCGATGGTTCAGCAAATTGCGTATGGTTATACCAGGGTAAGGCAGTTCGGGAATGTACTGCCTGACACTGTCATCATATTCCAGCAACCCTTCCTCTTTCAGGATCATGATAGCCATAGCGGTGAACATTTTCGACACCGAAGCGAGCTGAAAAGCAGAAGAAACCGTCAGACGCTCTTTAGTTTTAAAATAATCATAACCGTAAGCCTTTTTAAAGACCAGCCGTCCTTTTTCGCCGTAAAGAATGCATCCGTTAAAACCAGCCTGGGTTTGCAGCGCACTGAAGAGGCTGTCGATGATATTGGCTTTCTTAGCTATAATGGCCTTATCAAGATCGATAAAGATACTGTCGGACGGAAATGCATGACGTTTGATATAACGGGGAGATTCCTGGATCTCCTGTGTCAGGTAAAGAATAACTGCAACCAACCCGATGGCAGCACCAACCGGGAGGAAGATGTATTTGAGCAGTTGTTTGAAAAGCCGTTTCAATACCTTTAAAATCCGGGTAAAAATAGGTTTTTTAGTGACTGCCAATAAAAAACTACCGGATGAAATAAATATTCCAAATTTTCTTCCGAAATTCGCTGAATAAGAAATTACAAATCATAAAAAGAAAAAATCATGAAAAAAGACATGCAACATAGCGCACCTTCCGGTGCTGTTTATGCGTTCGGTTTAATCGGGGCGGCAGTATTTTATATTTCTACTGCCACAAGCTTCTGGATGGGGGTACTTGGATTCTTAAAAGCCCTTGTATGGCCCGCCTTTCTGGTATATGAGGCGTTTAAACATCTGGCAATGTGATTATCAGGTAATTCATTTAAAAACCTAATTCAAATGAGAAAAACAATTTATCTATTTTTTATTGGATTGCTATTTTCCATCCCGGCAATTTCTCAAGATATCTTACCAGACATCCTGAAAGCCGAACTCAACAGAAATATGGAAGCTTTAAAAAATGAAAAGGCAGCACCATATTATCTGTCGTACCGGGTAAATGATGTTAGAACCTATAGAATAGCAACATCATTTGGACAAATTATAAAATCCGGCTGGACACATAATCGCAAATTGTGCGTGCAGGTTAGGGTCGGTAATCATGTTATCGACAATACTCATCCGATAAAAGGAGAAGATTACGGTTGGACTGACTGGGATGCGGGAGTCGTTATTCCTGTGGAAAATGTGACGGAAGGCATTCAACAGGTTTTATGGAAGGAAACAGACAAGCAATACCGAAAATCTGCCGACTTATATGCAAAGGTTCTGGCGAATATTGCCGTGAAAGTTGAAGATGAAGATAAATCTGATGATTTCAGCCAGGAAAAACCGGTTGTTTATTTTGAGGAGCCGTTGAATGAAACAAATCTTAATATTGATACAAGGTTATGGGAAGAAAAACTTAAAAGCTATTCAGCCATTTTTCTTCAAAATAAAGATGTAATTGAAGGCTCGGCTAATTTCATTTATCAAATTGAAAGAAAATATTTTGTATCAGATGATGGCAGCAATATTGCGGAAAACAGGGTTACCTGCAGGATAACGGTGAATGGCCAGACTCAGGCTGATGACGGCATGGATTTGCCATTGTACAACAGTTACTTTGGACTTTACCCGGCCGATCTGCCATCAGATGAAGTGATTGTGAATGAAACGAGGAAATTAAGCGAAACACTTACAAAATTAAGGTCAGCTCCGGTCGTTGATTCCTATACAGGACCAGCTTTATTATCTGCCGCATCCGCAGGCGTTTTCTTTCATGAAATTTTTGGACATCGTATTGAAGGGCAGCGCATGAAAGATGAGAGTGATGCTCAAACATTCAAGAAAAAAGTAGGCGAAAAAGTGTTAAATGAAAATCTGTCAGTAATTTTTGATCCTGGCATTTCTAAATTTAAAGATTTCTTTTTAAACGGAGCCTATAAATACGATGATCAGGGCCAATTAGGCAGAAGATTGGTAATAGTTGAAAATGGAATCCTGAAAAACTTTTTAATGTCGAGAACGCCAATTGAAGGTTTTAGTAATTCGAATGGCCATGGAAGGGCACAAGCAGGTATGCAAGCCGTTAGTCGTCAATCAAATATGTTTGTTGAATCGAAAAAACCATTGACTACTGAACAATTGAAAAAAGCCCTGGTCAGCGAAGCAAAAAAACAAGGAAAAGAATATGGGTATTTATTTGTAAGCACTGTAGGAGGCTTTACAATGACCGGCAGATATATTCCAAATGCATTTAATGTTACCCCAACCGAAGTGTACAGAATATATACCGATGGCAGACCTGATGAATTGGTTCGTGGGGTAGATTTGGTCGGAACACCTTTATCTATTTTCTCAAATATTGAAGCCGCTGGCGATGATTACGGCATTTTTACCGGGTTTTGCGGAGCAGAATCGGGCTCAGTTCCGGTTTCTACAGTTTGTCCGACAGTATTTGTAAAACAGATAGAAACTCAACGTAAAGCAAAAAATCAAACCAAATTGCCAATTTTACCAAGACCGTAATAATAACCCCGAAAAGACAATCGTATGAACAGGATAAAAATATATCTGGTAGTTGTAATATCAATCTTTACAACAAATTTTGGGCTGACGCAGAGCATTCCGTTTATGGATGCTATGAATCAGGAAATACAGAGAGGGATGGATAGCTTAAAAATTGAAAAAATGCTTCCTCCAATATTTATAAGCTACAGCATATCCGATGCAAAAACATTACAAATAGAGGCAATTTTGGGAGGTATTGTTAAATCGGAAGAACGTCCGGTAAGATTATTCGAGAATCGCGTATTAGTCGGCGAGAATGGAATAACCAACGAAAATTATCTGGATGAAAATAATCTTTGGTCGTGGAGTCCCTTTAGTAACGAAATTCCTTTTTCAAACAATATAAGGGATATCCGCAGAGCATTATGGCTTCTTACAGACAATAATTACAAAAATGCCATAACAAATTATGAAGCTAAGATTTCTGCATTAAGCCAGCAAAGTCTTACTGACGAAGAAAAGCAATTATTTGATTTTTGCACAGTTACAAAATCAGAAACGGCTGTACCTTATCAAAGTTCCCAGCTTGACAAATCTCAAATGGAAAGTCTTGCCCGAAACTTGTCTGCTGTTTTTAAAAAATATCCTGCGATCCAGAAATCTGATGTAAATGTTTTTGCTTACGATGGACAGGTTTATTTTGCCAACAGCGAGGGCACAGAAGTTCGGTATCCATTGCAGGTTGCGTCAGTAAAAGTGGTTGCATCAACCCAGGCGGCAAGTGGCGAGGTATTAAATGACCACGTGTTGTGGTTTACTAAAAATATTTCACTTTTACCTGATAAAATGACCATGATTGCCGAAGTGGAGCAAATGGCAATAAACCTGTCGGACTTAGCTCAAAAAGTTGCAATCAATGAACCATATAGCGGTCCCATTTTATTTGAAGGTCAGGCAGCTGCAGAAGTTTTTGTGCAAAAGTTTTTTACTGATGTCAATGGATTGGTTTCTGTAAGAAAACCGGTTCTTGGAAATGAACAGATTATGAGCATGGTCCCTGACAAGGTAAAAGAAAACACGCTTGAAGCTATGATGAATAAAAAAATCATTTCCAGGGATATCAGTATAGAGGCCATTCCGACACTTAACACGTTTCAAAATATAGCCCTGATTGGCAATTTTATTGCAGATGCAGAAGGGGTTCCAGCTCCGGATAAATTAGTTTTGGTTGAAAATGGGGTGCTAAAAAATTTACTTTGCAGCAGAATACCTACCTTAAAAATGAAACAGACCAATGGTCATGCCCGCCCTGCATTAAGCAACGGAGGAATCAAAACAGTCACCGGCCCGGGTGTAGTTAAGATGACCAATAACAACCCTGCAACCTCAGTTGATAAGAAAAAACTTAAAGAAATGCTTATCGCAGCAGCTAAAGAAGAAGATCTCGACTATGCTTATATTGTAAGAAAAGTTGTTTCTGATGCGGCAGGCATTGAAAGTGAAAACAACGTCTATTACTATGGTGGATCTGAACCAAAGATTGATCTTTCAAAAACAATCCAGGTTTACCGGGTAAAAGTATCTGACGGGAGCGAAGAGTTGGTGGGTCTGGCAGAAATACAGGGCCTAAACACCAAATCTTTTAAACGCTTAATTGCAACCTCATCGGAAATGCAAGTTTACAACACCATGATACAACCCATTAACATTGATCTTTATAACTGGGAGTATAATTTGACAGGTATGCCGGCAAGTTTCATTTTACCTGAAGGTCTATTATTTCAGGAATTAGATATTGTGAAAGAAAAGCAGGGTGTAGTCAAGAATACCCCGGTTGTTACCAACCCGCTTAGTATGATGAAGTGAAATTTTAAGAAATAATGGCCAATGTATTGCTCACCGAAAAATGCGTCAGAGCCTGCCCTTACTGTTTTGCCAAAAAACAGATGGATACGTCGGCTTTCGCAGAATTAAGCTGGGATAATTTGATTTATATTGCCGATTTCCTTGAAATATCTCATGAACAGAAAATTTCACTATTAGGCGGAGAACCGACCCTGCATCCTCATTTCGTCGATTTTACAACCTATCTGCTGGAAAGAAATTTCCATGTTAATGTGTTTACGAGCGGCATCATGTCGGATCAAAAACTGATGGAATGTCAGCAGTTTTTGTCTGGTTTTCCTCCTGAAAAGCTTTCTTTTACCTGTAACATGAATCATCCGGATATTTCCTCGCCGAATGAAACGGAAAGGATTAATAAATTTTTAAGCGTTTTCGGTCATTTAACGACTCCTGGATATAATATCTATCAGGCAGATTTTGATATTGAATTTATTTTTCAAACTATAAATAATTATAATTTGAGACGTCATTTAAGAGTTGGCCTGGCCCAGCCAATTCCGGGAGAGATTAACAGGTATGTACAAATTGATGATCTGAAAAAAATGGCGAAAAAATTTGCGGGCTATTTCGATCTGTTTGAGCGTTTTAATATTATACCTGGTTTTGATTGTGGAGTACCTATGTGCCTTTTTACTGATGAAGAATTGGGTAAATTATTTAAATTAAACAAGGGAAGATTAAGCTTTGGATGTGGGCCGGCGATAGATATCGGGCCTGATATGATGGTCTGGTCTTGTTTCCCGTTATCCAATTTTCATAAAAGATCGTTATTCGAGTTCAATTCATTGCAGGAGATCGGCAATTTTTATAATAATCTGCACGCCAAAATCAGAACTGAAATAGGGGGAATTTTTGAAGAATGTGATAATTGTCCGCAACGGTATAATGAATTATGCATGGGAGGTTGCATAGCTCATTCTCTAAATCATTTTAAAAATGAAGCAACAGTCAGGTTTAAAGAAATTTACTCATGATGGACCATTTTCTCGTATGCCCTTTTAATGAAAAGCTTTTGGCCAAATTAAGACAAAAAGCAATTGTTATTCATACAAATGATTTGAATATTATCCGGTATATTGATAAAGAAGTAAATAAATCCAACAAACTGCATGCAATAAAAATTCAAACTGAAAAGCCTTTAAGTGCAGTAGCTTTTAGTGAAGACTGGAAAAATATACCTCTGGCAATTTACTCACCTGAATTCGGGATATACAAAGACTTCCTGCATCAATTACATTTGATCAGAAAATTAAATGTCAGGATATTTTTATCATCACATCATGATTTTAATTTCATAGCCCTGCGGATCCTGTCTTCACTCAATATAAGTTGTGGTCTCTATTTTGATGAGGGGCCGCAAAATTGGGATGCAATTAATGATTTGATGCATTATGCTATCTACAGCACAACGAAACATGCTCCGATTGAACCATTTGATTATTTAGCTTTTCATTATGAACCTTCTGAATATACAGATTATAGCTTTGTGTATTTTGATAATCCAACCAAATATCTTCATATTAATGATAAAGAGCAGATAGCCCTTACAGAAAAGGATTTACTAAGTAATAATTTTATTGACGAAGGCATCTGTTCTCTGGATAATATAAGTGAAAATAAGAAGTACTTAGATTTTACAAATATCAGATATGATATAATGCTCCGGATGAATGAATGTGCATTTTGCCCGGCTTTTCGCATCTGCCTGGCAAAATTCGCTGACCTCGATAATAAAAATGAAACCTGCAAAATCTTTTTTTCAGATTTCATGGATGCTGCTGATTATTCTTTTTCAAGGAAAAATAATAATGGAAACCAGTTATGGCAGTTGTAATTTTTAAGGCTATTGAAAAATGTAATTCAAACTGTATCTATTGTGATGTGATAAAAAAACATCAGGATGAAATCATGAATTACGATTTACTAAAGCTCATATTTATCAGGATGAATGATTATTTGACGGACAACCCAGATGAAAATATCACCTTTACCTGGCATGGCGGAGAAGTATGTTTATTAGGTCCCGATTATTTTAAGGTTGCATTGAAATTTCAGGATGAATATTGCAGCGGGACAAAAACGCGCATTGAGCACCAGGTCCAGTCAAATTTGACATTAATAAGCCAGGAAATTATTGATCTTTTTAAAAAGTTAGGCATCAAACAAATTGGTTCCAGTTTTGAACCCATTCATAACATCCGTGGATTCGGCAAGAAAAGAGATTCTCATATTTACAACCGCAAGTTTATTGAAGGCATCAAATTACTGAATAAAAATCATTTTACCTGGGGAGTGATCTATGTTGTGCATAGATTGTCACTCAAGATGCCTCTGGAGATTTTCTATTATTTGACAAATCTCAATACTCGATCTCATCCAAATTTTAACCAGATAAAACTTTTTGGAGAAGATAAAAATAATTTAGCGATTACAGGCGAGGAATTTGCGGACTTTTTAGGTGCGATTTTTCCTGTATGGTTAAAAAATAAAGACAGATATCCGAATGTGCAACCCTTTTCGCGACTCCTGAAGAATATTAAAGACCGGGATTTGTCGATGGTATGTGAATCTGCAGGTATTTGCAGCCATAACTGGATTTATGTCGGACCTGATGGAGAAACCTCGCAGTGTGGAAGAGCCGGGGATTATAGTGTTTTATCCTATGGAAATTTAATAAATAATACATTTGAGGAGATAATGAATCATTCACAGCGAAATCAATTAGCTGAACGTCAAACTGTTTTGCTTCAAAAGGAATGTGCGGATTGCCGTTTATGGGGGATATGTCACGGTGGTTGTCCACTTGACGCTTTTATGACCTATAATGATTTTATGAAAAAATCTCCCAGTTGTGATGCTACTAAAATCTTTATTGAAAAGTACTTTGAACCGGTAACCGGATTACATGTTGATTTTTCACCTAAATATACTGAAACTTAAGGTAAATGCGAAGCATTTTCCTTTTAGTTTCAGTTATGCCGAGAGGAACAGCGGCTATAAATTCGCAAATACCGAAAAATCGGTACAGGCTCTGTTCCGACTCGGTATAATTCATCATTAACTCTTTTTAAAGTTGAATAAGAAGATCGGCATAAAAGAAGAAAATAACGACATCTGGATTAATCCAACAGGAGGTTATGGTGATATTCTTATGCTTTCAGGCGTATTAAAGCAATGTGTGGAAACAAATCTGCAACTTAAATATAATCTTGTCAGGCGAGCCATTTACACAAACTTATTAAACGGTCATCCTGCGATTAAAAAAGTCGGTTATCCGCCAAAAAATGCTCATATAATTACTACTGATTATTGGTCAAAAGAAAAATTGGGTAACGGCAATCAAAGACCTTATCAAATCCTGGCAAGATTATTTGGGCTGCAAACTCCTGTGAATGAATATCTCTACCTTCCCGGGGAGTCTATTGAAGATGGATTATTACAGGATTTAATTCCTGATCAAGGAAATAAAATAGCCATAATTGCCCCATCATCCATATCACCAAGAAAAATGACAGAACCCATGATCTGGCAGGAGATTGTGGAAAAATTAAAAGGTAAGGGAATATTTGTTATTCAGGTTGGGAGCAAAGATGATATTTATATAAAAGGGGCTTATTCATTGCTTGGTTTGACAAATCCCCGTCAACTTATTTCATTATTAATTAAAAGTGATGTAATTTTAAGCGTTGATAATTTTATAATGCATGCAGCTCACCTGATCGGAAAATCAGCCATAATTTTATGGGGACCCACGCATTCAACTGTATATGGCTATCCTGAACAAATCCACTTTCAATGCTCCACAAATCATTGTGAATTTAGAAATAAATGCCTGGGACCCAAATTCCCGGGCAACTATAAAACACCTTGTCCAATTAAAAACTGGCATTGTATGAGTAAAGTCCCGGCTGATAAAATAATTGATTATGCTATAAATATTTGTTTTCCGTGAAATGTTTAATCAGAAAACAGGAGGTATACCATGAAAAATAAAGCCAAGCATCCAAAAAAAGACCTTCCGGAGGGCGATTTTAAAGAAAATAATCAAACGCCTGAAATTCCGATGAGGCGGGAAGCGCTAAAACGAATCGCCTATCTGGTGGTGGGTGGTTTGACTGGTACTTTGTTACTGAATTCCTGTGAGCCGGATGAGGAACCCACGCCTTATTCAAATTACAGCAGTTACATGAGTTATAATAACTATAACAGCTACAGCAGCTATAGCAGTTATAACAGCTATGGAAACTACAGCAGTTATAATAGCTACAGCAGCTATAATAGCTACAATAACTACAGCAGCTATAATAGTTATAGCAACTATAGCAGTTATGGTAATTATTATCATGCATATAATGACTATTATAATTATTATTATAATTATTATGTTGTTAATTGGTAATGAGAGGATTGAAAATGAACTACCCCGCGGCAAGCAGCGGGGTATCTATTTAACGACGGGTTAACCCGTCGGTTATAATACTTTCGCCCCAAGGGGCGAGGAATTAACCCAACAAGATTAAATTGACAAATAATTATTTTAAGCATCTCCATGAAGTTTCTTTTTGTCCACTCCTGGCAAGGCTTTTGTTTGGCAGAATGTTACTTGAGAGAAGCCATTTCAAATCATTGTGCAATAGCTACCCATTTCCAATCCCTTGATATCCCTGGTAATGGAATACCTGCCAACGATTACTTACAGCGAATAGTTTTTTCGTGGAAACCGGATATTATCGGATTTTCCTGTCATTTCTGGAGTATTGACAACAATATTCAAGCTTCTGATTGGATAAAAAAAACGAACCCAAAAACCATTATTGTTCTGGGCGGACCACAGGTAAATTCGATAAATTCTGCCCGGATTATTTTAGAAAGTTATAGTACGGTGGATTATATTATCCGTGGACCGGGCGAAGAATCTATCTGTAAACTTTTTGAAAGCATTGAACTGAACAAATCCAGACATAATGTTCCGGGTCTCAGTTTTAGAGAATCTGGTAAGATTATTCATAATGAAATTATAAATGATTCCAGATGGCCAAAAAACCTGATTTTCCATCAGGGCAATACCCAACTCATCGAACATCTTCTTCCTTTAAATGAAATATCATATGAAACGACCAAAGGCTGTTATTCGAAATGCATTTATTGTTATTATCCGACTGAAAAATTTGAAATTTTAGATGATGAAAGAATATTTGCCGAACTTTCATTTATTTGCAATTTAAGAATTAAATATCTTCGAATTTGTGATACTCATTTCGGCGGGACAAAAGAGCGAGCCAAAAAATTACTGCGTCACCTTAGTAAAATCAATCATGGTACAGAGATTAAAATATATCCAAATCTCCACCACATAGATGAAGAATATATTCACTTAATTAAAGCGTCAGGAGCTCAAATAACCTCAATAGGAATTCAAACCACAAATTCAATAGCATTAAAAAAAATCAACAGGCAGGGTTTGGGCCAGATAAGTAGTCAGATCCGCCTGATTCTGAAAGAATTTCCGGAAGTTCCGGCAGATTTAATAGTTGGATTACCAGGTGATAATATAAAAGGGTTGGAAAAATCTTTTCAGGATACTCTTCTGTTCGGTTTTTCTTCTGTTAACATATTCAGATTAATGGTTTTTCCTGGTACGACATTGGCAGAAAACCTATCAGATTTTTATAATCTGAATGAAATTGTCCTGTCATCGCAAGGACATTTGATTTATTCTCCGGATTTTCAATTGAAGGATCAAAAGAAAATTTCAAATTTAATTTATGCTCTTGAGATAATCTGCTGGATTTTAAAAATCAAGACAATGACCTTATCAACCGACGAAAGGGCGGTAAAATTCATGAACCTGACCAAAAAGCTAAATTCTGATCAACTTATTCATATTCATAAAAGCCTATATTATATATGTCATTCAAAAGATGAAAACCAAATAAATAGAATTACAGAGCGTATTAAAGTTACATTTAAGGAATATGATATTTAAATCCTGGTAGCGACAATTGTGCGTCGTTCATGTGACTTTGCAGTTAAGGCTGTTCAACAATTTCATTACTTTTGCACCTCGTAATTCAATTCACCATAATATGAAAAAGTCGCTCTTTCTCTTACTTCCTTTTCTCTTTATGCTTTTCGCCTGTCAACCCAAACAGGAACCTGTAAAGACAGGGACTGTTCCTGCTAAAAATAACCCTTCAGAAACATTCCAGGTTGAAGATGAAAAACCGGTCCCTGGTTCCGGCTTAAAGGATGTAAAACCTCCCAGTAATGAAGCAAAGAACGCTTCCACTTTGTTCAAGAGAGGATTAGAATTAATAAAGTCAGGTAAATACGAAGAAGGGATCGATTACCTGACCCGGGCTCTGGAGAACGAACCTCAAAATGCAAGGATTTTATTTAACCGTGGAAATGCCTATTACATCATGAAAGATTACGATAAGGCCCGGGCTGATTTCAATACATCTTTGCGGATCAATCCTTCAGATACCATGGTATTGCTTTATTCCGGCCTGAATAAATATTATCTGGATGATTTAAAGGGATCTTTTCAGGATTACAGCAATGCGATCGTGAAGAGCAAACGTTTCGCTACAGCATATTATAACAGGGGTATAGTTCGCGGTAGATTAAATGATTACAAGGGGGCTGTAGAAGATTTCGACAAGGCTATCGACATTAAACCTGATTATTCGCAGGCCTATTATAATCGTGGATTGGCAAAACTATACAATAAAGATACCATGAATGCCTGCTCCGACTGGATGCAGGCTGATAGGATGGGATCACCAAATGCAAAGCAAGCCCTTGACCTGCATTGTAAAAAATGGGCTCAGTGAACAACACCTGATACCTGGACGAGCGGGTAATCTCCGTTCTTGGCAACCTTTTCCACTAATTTCCCATCTTCATAGACCATGACATTGACCACGGAATTTGGTCTGTTCGACTGGGCTGCAATATAAACATAGTCACCCACATTCCCGACGAAAGTGTGCTTCCAACCCTTATGAATATGTGGCTCCTGGATGACCTGGCTGGAATTTCCACATTTAAAGGTCACATTATAATCATTGACATCGCCCCTGACGATGTACCTGATCTGGTGTTCACCAGGCTTTGTCCCTTGAAAAAGTCGAAAAAGATTCATAATTTTACTCCTTTTATTATCAGACTATAAATATACGACATGGAAACCCTAAAAGCAATACTTTCTCGAAGAAGTATCAGAAAATATTCAGAAAAAAATATTCCGGAAGAATATTATAAGATACTGCTGAAGGCTGCCATGCATGCTCCATCGGCCAGGAACAGGCAACCCTGGCATTTTATCGTTATCAGCGACCGGAAGATCTTAAAAAAGCTGGCAGAAGTGAATGCCTCCTGGAAAATGCTTGGGGAAGCAGCCGGTGCCATCGTTGTCTGCGGGGACCTGGAGCTGGAGGATACGGAAAGTTTCATCATCCAGGACTGTTCCGCAGCAACGCAGAATCTTCTACTGGCCGCTCATGAATTAGGCCTGGGAACCGTATGGCTTGGCGTACATCCCCGTGAGAAGCGTCTTAAGCCATTAATTGAAATACTGCATATTCCGGATCATATTTTACCGGTTTCCATGGTATCTGTCGGCAAACCGGATGAATTCAGGGAACAACCTGATCGTTACAATATTGAAAGGATTCACCAGGACAAATGGTAAAACAACATCACCTTATCACCTTATCACCTTATCACTATATTTGTATCATTACCAAAACCAAAAAATAACAACCTTCATCTCATGAAAACAAGACTGCTTCCTGTTATCATTGCTGTCATCGCTGTTTTTGCGTTCATTTCAAGCTTTATCATACTCCGGAATCATCAAAATGACCGGGAAAAATATGAATCTTTCCTGCTCGATAATTCCAGTCAATTAGAAATACCCAAATCTGACGAAGGGAGTAAATCATTTGATGAGCCCCAGGTGGCTGCTTTTCAGGACTTTTTACTGACGGTAGACCCAAAAGAAAAACGTGTACCGGTAGAAAGGCTGCACCAGGCATACCGCGATCTCCGGTCAGCGCAGGATAATTCCATGCTCAAAACCGGCAATCCCCTGCAATGGAGCATCGTTTCGTCGAATATGGGCGGCAGGACGAGGGTTGTCATGTATGACCCCAACAGTACAACGGGTAATAAAGTCTGGGCCGGTGCTGTAACCGGCGGACTCTGGTATAACAACAACATCACCAGTGAATTATCCTCCTGGATGCCGGTCGATGATCTCTGGCCTTCGCTGGCCATCAGCAGCATTACTTATGATCCCAACAATACTCAAATATTTTATGTGGGAACTGGTGAAGCCTATACCGCCCGCGTTATTTACCGGGAATCATCGGGCATAGGCTCCGGGATCTTCAAATCAACCGATAGCGGGCAAACATGGCAACAGCTTCCATCGACCTTGAACTGGAAGTACATTACCGATATTGAGGTCCGGGATGAAAACGGAAATAGCGTGATTTATGCCGGGGTAGCTTCAGGAATTTATCACGGTACCCAGCAAAGCACTCCCTCTGATGGCCTTTACCGTTCGGCTGACGGCGGTGAGAGCTGGATACAGGTAATGCCCTATATCGCCCTTACTAACCACCCTTACGCTGTAGCAGATATCGAGATCACAGCAAACAACCGCATCATGATCGGTTCCATGGCAAATCTTAACGGGGAAGGCGGAGCAACGATATTGTATTCCGACCTGGGCTTAACAGGTACCTGGAATATTTATGATGATTATCTTGCTATTATTGAAGCTGACCCGGATTTATATGTCCCCAACCGGGTTATGATCGGCAGCGCTCCTTCTGACCCCAATGTCGCCTATGCCCTGCTGGATGCCGGTTACGTGAACAGCAGCAATGGATTTGTCTATACACAGGGGCGGTATATCATCCGTACTGATGATGCCGGCCTGACCTGGGATGAGAAATCAATCCCCACCGGGGGTGATTATTACTGGGCCACCATCGGTTGGCATGCATTGACACTCGGGGTTGATCCGAATAATGCCGATGCACTTTACATCGGCGGGTTAGATGTTTATAAATCGGTTACGGGAGGAAATTCATGGACACAGGTGTCAGATTGGCGATATATGTATTACGGAGGTGGCGATCTTTATGTTCATGCCGATATCCATGATATAGATTATAAGGCCGGCTCATCTGACGAACTGCTGGTTACAAGCGATGGCGGCGTGTTCTATACTGATGAAGCAACACTGTCGGAACCGGCTTTCCAGGAGAGAAACACCGGGTTTGGAACGTTGCAGTTTTATACCTGCGCCATCCATTCCACGGCCGGCTCGGTAAAATATATCGGGGGGCTGCAGGATAACGGGACCCTGTATCACACAGGCCCCCCCCTTACCATCTTTAACATGATTGATGGCGGCGACGGGGCTTGTTGTTTCATCGACCAGACTCAGCCGCAGTATATGATTTCTTCGGTCTATTACAATCAATATTCTCTATGGTTAAACGGTGAGTATTATGCCTCTATGAGCGACTGGTCGAGCGGGACATTTGTAAGCGCGGCCGATTATGATTACAACAACAACGCGCTTTATGCCAATGCCTGCTCATTCGGCGGCGGGCAGGCCAACCAGATCCTCCGCATTTCAGGTATTCCGAATAACATCTCCGGTTCATTTATCAACCTGAATACCGGTTTAAGCGTGTATTACTCGGCCGTGGAATACAGCCCTCATTCCCCGTCAGGCACTGCAACCCTTTTTACCGGATCACTTTCCGGCAGGTTATTCAGGGTGACGAATGCACAGGCCGTTCCGCAGGTAACCGAGATTACCGGGAATGATTTCCCCGAAGGGGCTATTTCTAGCATTGCAATCGGCGGATCGGACGATACCCTGCTGATTACTTTCTCCAATTACGGCATTTCGTCAGTCTGGCAGACCTATGATGGCGGCATCACATGGGAAGAAAAGGAAGCAAACCTGCCTGACATCCCTATCCGGTGGGCGCTTTACCATCCGGAGAGCACCAATTATGCCATGCTGGCCACCGAGCTGGGCATCTGGACCACCTCTAACCTCAATGAAGCAGGTACTGTCTGGGTACAGGATATTGAAGGACTTGCCAATGTGAGGGTGGATATGCTGCAGATGAGGATGTCGGATTACACGGTGATCGCAGCGACGCACGGAAGAGGGCTGGCAACGGCGGTTTGGGATATCGGCGTGGGAATTGTTGAGGATGGAGGCATGGAGGCATGGGGGCAGGGAAGCGTGGAGGTGTGGCCAAACCCGACAAAAGGGAAATTCCAAATTACAAGCTCCAAGCACCAAACAAATTCAAAATTCGAAATTCAAAAGGTTGAACTGGTTGAGGTGAATGGAAGAGTCCTGGAACTCTGGAACACTGGAACCCTGGAACCTGGAACCTGGAACACTGGAACTCTGGAACTCGACATCAGGCATCTTCCGGCGGCGGTATATTATTGCCGGATTTCATCATCTAACTCGATAGTTTTAAAGAAAATAGTTAAGTTTTGATAATTAAACACATAGGCACATAGAACACAATAGGAGAACACAATAGAGCCCTATATGATTCCTATTGTGTCTATGTGGCTATTTGGTGAAAAAAAATGGACATATCCTTGAATTACCTAACTTTGAGCAATGTTTGATTCATTCATTAAAAATCCTTTATTATGATAGCTGTTTATGTCATCCTCATTTTGATCGTCATCCTGATTTTCTGGATGATCAGTCTTTACAATCGCCTGGTCCGGTTCCGGAACAACCGGGAGAATGCGTTTGCCGATATTGATGTGCAATTGCGCATGCGCCATGACCTGATCCCGCAACTGGTTGAATCCGTGCGCGGTTATATGAAACATGAAAGCACTGTGCTGGCTGACGTTACAAACGCCCGTGCCTATGCAATGAAAGCATCTACTATCAACGACAAGATCCAGGCCGAGCAACAACTGAGCGCTGCCCTCAGGGGGCTCCAGGTAGCCGTCGAAGCCTACCCCGACCTGAAGGCAAGTACAAATTTTATGCAGTTGCAGGAAGAAATCGCCGATGTGGAAAACAAGCTGGCAGCCGCCAGGAGGTTCTTCAATTCGTCGACCAAAGAGCTTAACGTGGCTGTCGAGGTTTTTCCTTCCAATATTGTTGCTTCCATGTTCGGATTTAAAAAAGAGATGATGTTTGACCTGGGCAACGACGGCCGGAAAGCCATGGAAGAACCCCCGGCTATAAAGTTCTGAAGCCATGAAATATGTCGGGCTGCAATCTCAGATCTGGCGAAACAACAGCAATTCCATCATTTTATTGATCCTGTTCCCGCTGGTCCTGTTCGCCATGGTATGGCTGTTTATTTTTCTTGTAGGCAGGCAAAACCAGGAATTTACTTTAGATGCCGCCAATTACGAGTTTTTCCGGGTCCTTCCGTGGGTAACATTAGCAGTGCTTGCCTGGTTCATGATAGCTTACTTTTCGCACTCTTCTATGATACTGGCAGCAACGGGATCAAAACCACTGGAAAGAATGGAAAATAAGAGGGTCTATAACCTGGTCGAAAATTTATGCATTGCAGCCGGGATGAAAACACCGGGGATCAATATCATTGAGGACGATTCACTGAATGCTTTTGCCAGCGGCATCAACCAGAAAACATATTGCATCTCGCTTTCGCGCGGGATCATCGATAAGCTGAACGATGAGGAACTCGAAGGCGTCATAGCACATGAGCTGACCCATATCCGGAACCGTGATGTCCGCCTGCTGATCGTTTCCATCATATTTGTGGGAATTTTCGCCTTTCTTTCCCAGATGCTTTTCCGGACGATGCTCTATGGCGGTGGAAGGGTCAGGGGAAAGGATAAAGGCGGCGTGATGATAATAATCGGCTTATTATTGGCTGTGATAGGATACCTGATCACTGTAGCCTGCCGTTTTGCACTTTCACGAAAGAGGGAGTATATGGCTGATGCAGGAGGCGCGGAGCTGACCAAAAATCCGCTGGCTCTTGCTTCCGCCCTGAGAAAAGTTTCCCTGGATTCAAGGATAGAAGCGGTAACGAGAAAAGATGTTGCCCAAATGTTCATCGAAAATCCGCAGGAAGATAAGAAAACAAATTTTTTCGATTCTGTTTTCGCCACTCATCCCCCCATTGAAAAGAGGATCGGGTTACTCGAACAATTCTAATTTTTTGATTCTTCAGAAAAACAGCATTTTTAGAAAAGAATATTCATTTCTCTTTTAAATTTATCATTTGATTTTATATTCCTGACCATAAGAAATTTGAAAATAAAAAGTATCAGATAGCAGGCAGGAGTGTATTTTTGCCGAAGAACCCTATGTGAAACCTATTGTGCCCTATTGTGTCTATTGTGGTGAAAAAAAGAACCTGAAATATTTTTAATACTCAATACAATGAAAACAAAACCCAATCCTTGGATGATTTTATTAACAGCAACAGGCATTGCCATTGTACTGGCTGCCGGCAACAGTTGCACAAAAGAAAACGAAGAACCCTCAAATGCATTTCAATATGAGGCTGTTCAATACACGATCGATCAGCCCGACGGCACAACGATCATATTACAGTCACGGGGTACCGGAAACGGCACAACCAAAGCTTTCTTCGACATCTACATAGAAGATGGAACCGGCAATGTAACCGCTTTCCGGAACGACGTCTGGTATACATTCAATGGAACAACTGCTGAGAATGCTCCGGCCCATAGCAGCGGGATTGAATTTGTTTCAGGACATATCGTAAGCATTGATTCGAACTACTTCCTCGATATCAATGGCGGCTCCGACCAGGGAGGCATTACTTATCAATTCCACACCGGTAGTATTCAAGAAATGAAAAACTATCAGAAGCAAACTGCTAATCCTGATACCATTTATGTTAACAGTGAAACAGGAGGAAATATAGATACAGGAAAACCTGATGAATGGGACAACATCCATGAAAATTCATTTGGAGCCATCTTCTGGAACGGATCGAAGTTCGTTACTGATTCAACTGCTGCTCACCTATACTTCACAAACACTCTGAACGGTCCCAGGTTAAAAGAACATATCATCACTGAAGTATCCTCAGCAACTGGCTCCAATAACGATTTCACAGGGTACTTGATCACCAAAACAGTATATACATACGCAGCACCAAAAGATGCAAATGGCGGTATTGCTGATTTGGGCGCCTACTTCCCGGTAAAGTTCAGTGTGCAGTTTACAGATAATGCCGGACAGATCCAGGAACTCCGGTTTGTTCCAGCGCTGGAAAGCGAAACAAAATGAAATTCTTACAGCCATGAAAATAGTCATTCTCTCATTTGCAATGGTACTGCTTGTTCATTGCACGTTAAACATCAAAGAATGTTCTGCACAATGGGAGCCGGATGTCCGGCTTACCAACAATCCTTATGAATCCATCTTATCGATGAACAACGCCTGGTGTGTGGCTTCTGCGGATGCTAATGTCCATGTGGTGTGGGAGGACAGGCGGGATGAAAACCCTGAGATATATTACAAGCGCTCTTTGGATAATGGCACAACCTGGTCTCAGGATATCCGGCTCACCAATAATACTTCCAACTCGCAATATCCTGCAATAGCTGTTTGCGGTTCAAGTGTGCATGTGGTCTGGAGGGACTTTCGGGATGGAAATGCTGAGGTCTATTACAAGCGTTCTTTGGATAATGGTACAACCTGGTCTGAAGACATCAACCTGAACAACAACCCTAATCATGTCGAATACCCTTCAATAGCAGTCTCCGGTTCAAATGTGCATGTGGTATGGATGGATTATCGTGATGAATCCTTTCCCTCCCATGGCGAGATTTATTACAAGGGTTCATTGGATAATGGATCAACCTGGGGAGCTGATACAAGACTCACCAACGATCCTGAAGTGTCGTGGTATCCTTCTATAGCGGCTTCTCTATCAAATGTGCATGTGTCATGGTATGACATGCGTGATGGAAACTCGGAAATTTACTATAAGCACTCTCTGGATAATGGCATAAACTGGTCACAGGATTTCAAACTCACTAATAACAATAATGATTCCTATTGTCCATCAATAGCTGTTTCCGGTTCAAATGTGCATCTTATCTGGAGGGATAGTCGTGATGGTAATGATGAGATCTACTACAACCGCTCTCTCGATAATGGCTCATCCTGGGGAACGGATACCAGGCTCACCGACCAGGGCGCTGAATCGTGGTTGCCCTCAATAGCGGTTTCAGGAGAATGTGTGCATCTTGTATGGATGGACCGTCGCAATTCTGGTGATGAAGAGATTTACTACAAACACTCGCTGGATAATGGCTCAACCTGGGGATCCGATATTCGACTCACTGACACTATACGTTTATCGTCGACGCCATCAATTGCAGTTTCCGGTTCTTATGCGCATGTCGTATGGGAGGACCAGCGTCATTCAAACAACTATGGTGAGATTTATTACAAACGCAATCCATCAGCTAATTCCAATGTGCTGATTTTCAACCATAATGGTCTGAACAAAACAATACAGGATAACCAAAGCACATACGATACTATTACGGTGACTTATGACAGGTTCACAGGTTACATTGCTGATGTCAATGTATTGATAGATACCGTACTCCATACAAATGTTGCAGACCTTGAGTTGTACCTGATGCATCAGGGTTTAATTGATACAGTTGTTTATCTGATAGAAGGAAACGGAGAAAACATGATAGGTATGATCTTAGATGATGGGGCATCAACGCCGGTCTTAAACGGTACTGCTCCATTCACCGGTTCCTACAAGCCTGTAAAACCACTTTCACAGTTTGTGAATCTCGATCCCACCGGGAACTGGATACTTCGTGTTTACGATAAAACAGCAGGAAATACCGGTACCCTGAAAGCCTGGGGTTTAGAAGTTAATGTATCAGGTTTTCCACTGGGAATTCATAATTTCAATGTAATTCCTGATAAATATACATTACTTCAGAACCATCCGAATCCGTTCAGCAGGACGACGGTCATCAGTTGGCAGCTACCAGTCGGCAGTCGGCAGTTGACAGCTGGCTGTCATGTAACATTGAAGGTTTTCGATTTTATGGGGAAGGAGATCAGAACACTCATCGATGGAGAAATGATGCCGGGAGACCACCAGGTGACCTTTGATGCATCAGGATTGCCTTCCGGGATTTATTTTTACCGGCTCCAGGCAGATGGAGTACTTGAAACAAGGAAAATGATAGTGTTAAAATAATTACAAACAGCCATGAAAACAAAAATTCAAAAAATCGCTTCACGCTTCACGCTTCATGCTTCACTGCTCCTCTTTGCATTTAGCACTTTGAACTTTGCACTGTCCCAGGTGCTTCCCGATAGTGTCGTGGAAGAAAATGTTGACATTTTTCTCTCCACTCCGGCGGAAAACTACATCAAAGAGATATCGAAATAGTTGATCTGAATGGAAAAGTCCTGGAACATTGGAACACTGGAACCTGGAACAGTGGAACCCTGGAACTCGACATCAGCCGTCTGCCGGCCGGGGTGTATTTCTGCAGGATTTATTTTTCTAATTTGATAACTTTGAAGAAGTTAATAAAGTTATGATAAGCAACTATGAAAAAACTCATCCTCATTTTTCACTTTTCACTCTTCGTTATTCACTGGTCTCAAGCCCAGGTCAATCCTTCCTGGATATCCTCCGGCCATTTTCCGGGAGGTGGTTCTTCTACTGCCTATAATGTTGAGACGGACCTGTCAGGAAATATTATTGTAGCCGGAGAAAAACCAGATGGCATCTCTCCAGCCGGTAATATTTTTATTATGAAATATGATCCAAATGGAAATGTTGAGTGGCTGAAAGCATTTGAGTATGAAAATTTGATGCCTATCGGGCCTTATGATCTTTGTCTGGATAATGCAGGCAACGCGTATATTACATTCATTAAACCGTTTACTCCATGGACTATTGCAGTTCAAAAATACCTCTCATCTGATGGAACATTGTTGTGGACAACAGAAATTCCTGGAGCCTCCTTCAATACATTTGAATGGCAGGTCAGGCCTGAGTTTATGACATCCGATGGAAACCATATTTATGTAGCAGGAACTAAATTCGAGGAAGGGATTATGGGCTCATCCATGCTTGCTGTTAAAATGAATCTCGATGGCGATACAATATGGACCAAAACGTATAAGGGAAGCGGCATTTATTCCAATTCCAAAAGCATTACGGTTGATCAGTCTGGTAATGTATATATTGCCGGGGATGCCTGGAATGAATCCATCGATTTTTGCGTGGTAAAATTTAATCAGAATGGGAATCTTTTATGGCATGCTTTCCTGGATGGATCGGTTTACCATGATACCGACATTGCCCAGAAAGTGATAACAGATTATAACGGAAATGTTTACGTGACCGGTTATAGCCAGGTAAGTTCATATCAAAAGGACATTTTCACGGTAAAATATGACCAGGATGGGGACCTTCAATGGCAGCGGAGCTTCGGCAATCCTGATTACAGTTCAAACAATGCATATTATCTTGAATTGACCCAGGCTGGGGATTTATATGTCGGAGGTTATGTTGCTTACGAAGACCCATATCCGGGCACCGGAAAAAATTATTGCCTCTTGAAATACGATCCGTCAGGAAATCTCCTCTGGGATGCCATTTATGATTACCAGAATAACCTGGATGATCATCCGTACGATTTTGATATGGGACCCGATGGTAGTGTCTATATCTGTGGCACCACCAGGAAATGCTGCGATCCCTGGGAATTCATTACAGCGGTAAAGTATAATTCACAGGGAACGCTGGTGTGGGATGTTTGCATCCCAGGGCTGTGCGGGACACCCTGGGAAATTTCCTTC
>Ga0247841_10004801_pt1 | contig 22722 bp, 21 predicted proteins | sample LaCruzMarch2015__2_FD_192410 | JGI IMG/M metagenome (GOLD analysis project Ga0247841, IMG submission 192410) | Freshwater microbial communities from meromictic Lake La Cruz, Castile-La Mancha, Spain - LaCruzMarch2015_18m | ecosystem: Environmental > Aquatic > Freshwater > Lake | place: Spain... | reverse complement strand
CGCTATTCTAAAGGAGAACTGGTATATCATGAAGTTAACAGCGTTAAAAGCGCTCTTCATCAAATAGTGTCATTTGTTCAGAACCATTTTAACCCATGAATGAAATCGTAGTGCTGTCGGGAAAGGGAGGTACCGGAAAAACTTCCATTACGGCTTCGTTAGCTGTTTTAGCCGGCAATGAAGCTGTGATTGCCGATTGCGATGTGGATGCTGCAAACATGCATCTGCTTTTAAATCCCGATTTTGCAACTACGATTGAATTCTACAGCGGCGAACTTGCTGTAATAAACCAGGAGCAATGCACCCGGTGCCGAAAATGTGAAGATGCATGCCGGTTTAATGCCATCGTTTATCTCAATAAAAAAATGCAGGTGATGCCAATTGATTGCGAAGGGTGCGGATATTGTGAAAAGGTTTGTTCCCCCCGGGTTATAACTATGCAGGAAAGAAAATCGGGCAATGTATTTATCTCAAACACAAAGGCAGGAAGCAAAATGGTTCACGCCAGGCTGGATATTGGCGCTGAAAATTCGGGAAAACTGGTTGCCAGGGTTAAAAATGAGGCCAAATCACTGGCAGTTGCCGGGAATAAATTGTTCATCATCATTGATGGCGCTCCAGGGATTGGCTGCCCGGTTGTGTCGTCACTGGCAGGGGCAAATTATGTCGTGCTGGTTACCGAGCCCACCATGTCGGGACTGCATGACCTTAAAAGGATTTGTACTATGATCAGAAAATTCAGGATCAAAGCCGGCTGCATTATCAATAAATGGGATCTGAACGAAGAAAAAACAACGGAGATAAAGCAATTTCTTCATGATCAACAGATTGAACATCTCGCTGACATCCCATATGATATCAGCTTTACGAAGGCCATGACCGAAGGGAAAACCATTGTGGAAATTCAGTCGCCCAATCGGGAAATATTGGATCGTATCTGGAATGATATAAAATCACAATTACAAAATTAGAAACAGTATTATGAAAATCGCATTTACATCAACGGGAACCAGTTGGACCTCATTGATCGATCCCCGTTTTGGCAGAACAGAATTTATTGTCGTGTACGATGAGGAAAAAAAGGTGATCAGCGCCATCGACAACAGCAAAGTTAAAAATGTGGCACATGGAGCCGGATCAGCCACAGCACAGATGGTTTTCGAACTGAACCCCGGCGTACTGATTACAGGGAACGGTCCGGGAGAAACTGCGTCAAATGCGCTCAAACACCATCATATGAAAATTTTCGTGGATGCACATGATATGACACTAAAGGAGGCATATGAGCATTACAAAAACGGGAAACTTAAGGAAGTATAATTGTTACCTGTTAAAATTCAATTCCTCTCCGAGCCTCAATTCCTTCCTGATAATAATGTTTGATTTCGTTCATTTCGGTTACCAGGTCAGCAATTTCATATAATTCCGGTGGTGCATAGCGGCCGGTTAAAACTATTTCCATCTTTTCTGGTTTGGATTTCAGCAGAGACAGAACCTCATTGATGTTAAACAGATGATAGTGAAGCGCAATGCAAACCTCATCAAGAATGACCATGTCATTTTTCCCATCGGCAATTATACCTGTAACCTCCTCCAATCCTTTTCGAGCCGCTTCAATATCTTCCCGGGTAGGTTGATTCACAATAAAACAATCCAATCCGAATTGCTTCAGTTCAATCGCAGGCAGGCTTTTCAATGCTTCTATTTCTGAATAGTGCATTCCCTTAACAAACTGGGCAATAAATACTGTTTTATCTGCGCCCGCTGCCCTGAGTGCTAATCCAAGGGCTGCAGTTGTTTTTCCTTTTCCGTTGCCGGTATAGAGATGGATGAATCCTTTCATGACAATAGCTGTATCGGTTAATCATCCCGGTTGATAAGCTTTTAATAACCGGACATAATTCCATAGGTAGAATTGCTCCGATTCAGTTTGAAAACCTTTCAGCGCCAGTATGTTTTTCCAGTCGCGTTCTACAAAATCAAAGGCATAGGGACATTCAAATGTCTTGAAAACCCAACGATGCAGTGGCGGCATTTTTGCAATGTCAAACTCTGCAAAATCAAGGATTGCAAAAACGCCTTCAGGTTTCAGATGGTACTTCACATTGTCGAGGATGGTGTTCCTCACTTTCAGGCCTGAAACTTTTTCCCGGCTTCCTTACTTTCCTTTTTTTAGAATTATCTTTTCAACATCCTCTTTGCTAATGGGCTTGGTGCAGAAAAACCAATCGTAACATTTTAATCCTTCTTTGTTTTCCATTCGCTCCTTGGCAACCCCGCACGATCCGGCTGTCGGAACGATTACATCATCACCTGGACGCCAATCGGCTGGTGTTGCAACTGAAAATGCATCGGCAGTCTGCATGGCAACAAGTGCACGGTATATTTCATCAAAATTCCTTCCCAGGCTTAACGGATAATAGATAACTGCCCGGATAATTCCTTTCGGATCAATAAAAAACACAGCGCGGACTGCTTTAGTATTGCTTTCGCCTGGCATCATCATGCCATATTTTTTGGCTACTTCCATGGTAATATCTTCAATCAAAGGGAATTTAACCTCTACATCTTTCATTCCCTTGTACTCGATTTTTTCTTTAATGGTTCTCAACCAGGCTATGTGACTGTACAGACCATCAACAGATAAACCGACCAGTTTGCAATTTGCTTCAGTAAATTTCGCCTCCAGGCTTGCAAAAGTCATGAATTCAGAGGTGCAAACTGGTGTAAAATCAGCCGGATGGCTAAATAATATTACCCAGTTTCCGCTGTAATCAGCCGGGAAATTGATTTGCCCCTGTGTGGTGACTGCTGTAAACGAAGGTGCTTTATCTCCTATGCGTGGCATAGCAATAAAATATTGATTTTGATTGGTTTCCATAATTTTTAACATTAAGAGTTATTTAATTCAGTAAATTCGACGCTGCTTCAAATTGTAAAATAACTTTCAAATATAAACATTTATTTGAACTTATGTTCATAAGTATTGTTAATTTTGTAAATTATGCCCAGACCAAAAAGAAAACGTATTGTTAACCATCCTCCAATGATGGAGGGATTCAAGCCTTTCGGTATTTCAATCACTGATCTTGAGCCGGTTATCCTGTTTTTCGAGGAATATGAAGCGATGCGTCTGCTGGATTATCTGGGCATGACCCAGATGGAGGCTGCGCATGAGATGGCTGTATCGCGTCCAACACTGACCCGGATTTACGAAAAAGCCCGGCGCACCATTGCTGAAGCTTTTGTGGACGGGAAAGCCATTTTCATTGCAGGAGGAGACTATCACACAGATGAGTTCTGGTATCGTTGCGAATCATGCCATACACTCCTGATCAGTATAAAAGCGATCAAGTGCTGTTCTCATTGCGAATCGGATAAAATCAGGCCACTTACTGATAAACCTCATAAAGGGGACCAGGAACATTGCGAAAACCTTCCGGGGTTTTGTATTTGCCTGAAATGCAATACCAAAATTCCGCATCAGCAGGGTGTGCCTTGCAAGGATGGTGTGTGTCCACAGTGTGGGGGAAAAATGATCAGAGAAAACAGTTATCATCATCAGTTGTATAAAAAAAAGAAAGGAATAAAAGATGAAAATCGCGATCCCCAGTGACGAGGGAACCTATTTGTGTCAGCATTTCGGAAGAGCCCTGGGATTTACAATTTTTGAAGTTGACAATGGCCAGATCCTCAATCAAGAGTATCGTCTAAATAACTTCACCGGTCATGCATTAGGGCACCATGATGAACAGCATCATCATGACGCAGAACATGAAGAGCATTCCCAGCAATCTCACAATAGAATATTAAATGCATTGCATGATTGTGAAGTGGTCATCGCCGGGGGTATGGGGCGCAGATTGGTTGATGATCTTACCGGGGCTGGTAAAAAAGTTATTATTACAACCCAAATTGAAACCTGTAAAGCCGTTGAGATGTTTCTGGCTGACATACTAAGAAGCGATAAGAAATCCTGCAGCCATCATGAATAATTGACCATGGATCTGATCGAGTTACTAAAGAAAGATGTCAGATTTCAGGAAGGTTTGACGGCATGTATCAACTGTGGTACATGCACGGCAATATGCCCGGCTGCACATTTTTATAATTATGACCCCAGGATTATTGCCGATACAGTTCAACGTGGCAATGAAGCTGATATTCTGGAATTATTGGAATCCGATACCATATGGTACTGCGGTGAATGTTTGAGTTGTAAGACACGTTGTCCTCGGAATAACACTCCGGGCTACATTGTGCAGGCCTTACGCAATCTTTCTCAGGAACTGGGTTGTTTTACAAAGTCGGAAAGAGGCAGACAACAGCTGGAAGTAAAACGTACCATCGGCGAAAACATGATCAAATACGGTTATTGTGTTTATCTGGATGAAATTGACCTGGAGAGTCATCCAGAGCAAGGTCCTGTGTGGCAATGGTATAAGGAACATGCCGATAGCATTCTGAAAAGGCTTGGGGCAAATTATAACGGCCATGGGCCAGGCACCCTGCGAAAAATCAGTGAGGAGGATATGCTGGAACTGAACCGGATTTTTATGGTCACCGGCGCAACGAAACGGTTTGAGGAGATAGAGCGGCTTTGTTCAAAGCAAAATAACGAAACAATGAAAGGGTGAATTGCCAGGCAATCACAAACACATGTGAATATTGGGTGAAGTATGAAAATTGAAGGGAAACAGCGGCTTTGGGAAGAATACCAGAAGGATATCGCGGATGATCATTATTATTTTGCACGAAGCTGTATCCGGCAAAATTTCTTTCCCGGTTCTGAAATCGCATTTCTCAGAATTTTAAGAGATTATCTGAATAAAGATGTATTTGATGATCCGCATCAGACAACCTGCACAGGAATAGCATATCATTCCGCGTTGATTCCTTTTGAAACCACACGGGCCGTTGTTGCCAGGCAATTCTCGCTGATGAATCAGGCAAAGTATCTGAATTTTGTTCCTTCCTGTGTCACCTCCTTTGGCGTATATTCAGAGGTAATTGAAACATGGCATCGTTTTCCGGAAACCCTGCGGCAGGCGCGGCAACAACTGCATGAAGCAACAGGCAGAGAATTTACCTGCCCCGAGAACCTGGTTCATACCAGTGATATCATCTATAAATACAGGATGGAAATCGCCCGGCAATCCAGGTACAAACTTATCAATCATTTGACAGGGAAACCATTAAAGGTGGTTGAACACATCGGATGTCATTATGCCAAGATGTTTCCAAGAAAAGGGGTGGGAGGCGCTGAATTCCCATCCGTCCTTTCAGGGATGATTGAAGCCTGGGGAGGAGAGGTTATTGATTACCCCGAACGCCGCCACTGCTGCGGATTCGGCTTCAGAAATTATATTATTAAGGAAAACCGGGGCTACTCATTATCCAATTCAAAGCTCAAGTTTGACTCCATGGAGCCCTTTAAACCTGATTTTATCGTGGCCAACTGCCCAGGTTGCACCTATTTTCTTGACCGATGGCAATATGTGCTTGCGGAAACAACAGGTAAAACATACGACATGGAAGGATATGGAATTCCAGTGTTAACTTATGAAGAGATGGCTGGGCTTGTGTTGGGAATGGATCCGTGGAATCTTGGAATGCAACTGCACCAGGTTTCAGTTGAACCTTTGCTTGATAAAATGAACATTCAATATGATTCCGAGAAAAAACACAGCGGATACCTCAATGAAAATATCGGATTTCCTGAGAAACCAGACTTCCTGAAAATTTAAGAATTGACCTGTTTTTTAGCTTTGACCGCCTTTCGTATCTCCGGAAAAAGAAACCATCCGTAAAGCACCGCCGACAGCAACAAAATTCCTTTTCCAAGAATACAATAGGAACCACAGAAATAGGATTCTCCAAAGCCAAAAAGGCAAGAAACACATCCCAGAACTGCCATCACCAGATAGTCAACAAAAATTACAAGGGGTAATCCGATGATAATTTTTAAGAAAAGCGCTGATTTCATGATTATGAACATTGAAACGCAAATATAGTGAACTTATGTTCATAATGCAAGATAAATTATTAATTATTGTTGATGGTCTCCGCATCCTTCATGTTTGAAGCAGGTTTGTCCGCCATCAGTGACCGCTCCATTCAGATAGTTGATAACAACCTCTTCTGCTGGGCCGGAACATCCACGAATTACATCAATGCCTTCTGTATAAAGGTGATGGATCGCACCGGCGCCAATGTTCCCTGTCAGCATAATCGTAACGCCTTCCCGGGCTAAGAGTTGACCGATGCCCGATTTGCAGCCACAACCCTCTTCAGCTTTGATTAGGGTACGATTCACTATTTTATTTTCAGGGTCAATGGTATAAATAACGTAATTTTCAGAGTGACCAAAATGGTCGTTTACAAATCCGTTGTGAAATGGAACAGCAATTTTCATTTTTATATGTGTTTAAATTTTCGATCCGATTTGCAAAAATACAAATAAAATCCACGTTACGAACCAATGTTCATTATTTTTCAACTGACTTTCCCCTGAAAAACTGGTTTAGGCCTGAAAAAAAAATTAAGCTGCATCCGGAACAGGTTAAATCGGGTCTGATGCTTGTCATTGAAATGATCTGATCATTGGCCAATATAATATCCAAGCTGTTTCTCCATTGTGATTCGATGGAATGCCTTAAAGGAAAAGCACCCGATGGTATATAATATTCATCTCGTTCACTGCTGGAAAATTCCGGACCATCAAGTCCATTTCGAATCACATAATGAAACCAAGAAAGATTTGCCTGTGAGTGAATCCCCGCGAGCGCATTCTCCGAGGCTTGCCGCAGGGTTGCACAATGGGATTAACAAAGAACCCCCTCCATTTCCCGCTGCATCTTCATCGCCTCTTCCCTGGCTTTATCAGCAAAATCAGGTCCGCTGGAGGCATAGATGATATTCCGGCTGGAATTGACGATGAGTCCGCATTCACTGGTCAACCCGAATCTGGCCACCTCGTGCAAACTTCCGCCCTGGGCGCCTACGCCGGGAACCAGTAAAAAATGATCGGGTACAATTTTACGGACATCGGCAAGCATTTCTGCTTTGGTGGCGCCAACAACATACATCATGTTTTCACTGCTTCCCCAGGTTCGTGACCGGATAAGTACCTGCTCGAAAAGCCGGTGATCCTGACGTTGAAAGAACTGAAAATCCGCTGCCCCTTTATTGGAAGTCAGTGCCAGCAAAATAACCCATTTGCCGGGATAGGAGAGGAAAGGCTTACTGAATCTTCACCCATGTAAGGTGCCACCGTAACGGCATCAAAATTCATTCCCGATGAAGCCTGATCAAATACCGCTTTGGCATATTGCTGGGAAGTATTGCCGATGTCGCCGCGTTTGGCATCTGCAATGGTGAATAACTGCCCGGGATAGCTGGTGTTGATATAGTCAATGGTCTTGGTAAGACTTTGCCAGCCTTTAACCCCGTAACATTCATAAAATGCAAAATTGGGCTTATAGGCAATGGCAAACTCATGGGTGGCATCAATGATTGCCTTGTTGAAAACAAAAATCGGATCCTCTTCCGTTAAAAGTTGCGGCGGAATCTTCGAAAGATCCGTATCCAATCCAATGCATAAAAAAGATTTCTTCTTGCTAATCAGGCTGATAAGTTCACCTCTGGTCATATGCAACGGGAGTTAACTTTTTTGTCAATTGTCCATTATCCATTATCCATTATCAATTATCAATTATCCATTGTCATTTAGTTCACCGCCTCTTTCAATCTTTCAGCATTTTCAGCCAACTGCAGTGCATCGATCAACGCCTGTACATCTCCATCGAGCACCACAGGCAGGTTGTACAATGTCATGTTGATCCGATGATCGGTGACCCGGCTTTGAGGATAATTGTAGGTGCGGATCTTGGCTGAACGGTCACCGGTGGAGACCATCGTTTTGCGCTTCCTGGAAATCTCATCGAGGTATTTCTGGTGTTCCAGCTCATACAGCCGGGTACGAAGGACCTTCATGGCCTTTTCAAAATTCTTGATCTGTGATTTTTCATCCTGGCATGAAACCACGATGCCCGATGGAACGTGTGTAAGGCGGATCGCTGAATAGGTAGTGTTGACCGATTGGCCTCCGGGTCCGGAAGAACAAAAGGTATCTTTCCGTACATCGGATGGTTTTACCTCTACGTCGAATTCGTCGGCCTCGGGCAAAACCGCTACCGTGGCGGCAGAAGTATGCACCCGTCCCTGTGTCTCGGTTTGCGGCACCCGTTGAACACGATGCACCCCCGATTCGTATTTCATTTGCCCGTAAGCGCCTTCTCCGACAACATTAAAGATGATCTCCTTGAACCCACCCATGGTTCCCTCGGTAAAGTCAACCAGGTCAACCTTCCATTTCTTGGTCTCACAAAATTTGTTGTACATCCTGAAAAGGTCGCCCGCGAAAATGCTGGCCTCATCTCCGCCGGTACCGGCACGGATTTCAACCACGGCATTCTTGCCATCCTCCGGATCAGCAGGGATCAGCATCATTCTGATTTCCTCTTCGAGTTTATCTTTGGCCATCGTCAGTGTATCCAGTTCCTCCTTGGCCATGGCCCTGAATTCTTCATCCTTTTCGTTGTAAATGATCTCCCTGGCATGATCGATGTTGGCCAGGATGTTCCGGTAGGTTTCCGTTGCCTCCATGATGGGTTGCAGCTCCTTGTAATCCTTACTCAGCCGGATATACCGCTTCATGTCACCCATCACCGAGGGATCATTCATCTCGGTTTGGATATCCTCGTACCGCTGCCTTATGGCATCTAACTTATCAATCATTTGTTTCTCCTGCTTTCAATTTGGCGGGCAAAGGTACGAAAAGTTGGCGTAAAGGGTTATCAACAGGTTTTCCTGAACCATTTTCTCAATACCCAAACACCCCCGACTCACCGTGAAGGGTAAGTCTCTTTGAAGAAGATGCTTCACAATGCCCGATAATCCTGGCTTCAATATTGAATTCTGCTGCAATTCCGATGATGGACAGGGCAATGGATTCAGGGAGGTAGAGTTCCATTCGGTGACCCATGTTGAAGACCTTGTACATCTCTTTCCATGGGGTTCCCGACTCATTCTGGATCAGGGTGAACAGGTGAGGAACCGGGAACAGATTATCTTTTATCACATGCAGGTTATCGATGAAATGGAGGACCTTCGTCTGGGCGCCACCGCTGCAATGCACCATGCCGTGGATCTGATCACGGTATCCTTCAAGAATCTTTTTAATCACCGGGGCATAGGTGCGGGTAGGAGAGAGGATAAGCTTCCCTATGGTTATTCCGGGTATTGCTGAAGGATCAGAAAGTTTTTTTGAACCCGAATATATCAGTTCCGGTGATATTGCTCCATCATAACTTTCAGGGTATGCCTCGGCATACGTGTGATGCAGTACATCGTGCCTGGCCGAAGTCAGGCCGTTGCTACCCATTCCGCCATTGTATTCCGTTTCATACACGGCCTGTCCGGAAGAGGCCAATCCCACAATGACGTCGCCTGCCCGGATTCCTGCATTGTCAATAACATCACTTCGTTTCATCCGGCATGCCACTGTCGAATCCACGATGATGGTACGCACGAGATCGCCTACATCGGCTGTTTCACCACCGGTGGAATGGATCCCGATGCCCCATTTTCGCATCGTTTCCAGGAAACTTTCCGTTCCCTGGATGATTTCAGCAATCACTTCACCGGGGATGAGGTTTTTGTTCCGGCCGATGGTGGAGGAAAGCAGGATGTTATCGGCAGCCCCCACACAGAGCAGGTCATCGAGGTTCATCACAATGGCATCCCGGGCAATTCCCCTCCAAACTGAGATATCGCCGGTCTCTTTCCAGTAGAGGTATGCCAATGATGATTTGGTACCTGCCCCATCGGCATGCACGATGTTGCACCATGCTTCATCGCCTCCCAGAACGTCGGGGATGATCTTACAGAAAGATTTTGGAAACAATCCTTTGTCCAGTGAGGCTATTGCTGCATGCACATCCTCTTTGGAAGAAGAAACACCTCGCTGTTCATATCGGGTTTGTTCCGGCATCACTCAAAAACGATCACTGAATTCTTATCATCGATGGTATAATTCCCGAATTTCTTCAGGGTATTCTCTCCAAAGCGGAGATGCACCATTTTCCGGTTCACGGTTACCTTGAGATCCTGTATGGTGTTACGGCCGATGCGCATTTCCTTGATCGTAAATACCGCTTTGTCGGCCACACTGCCCTCTCCGATGAGTTTGGTGGCATCGCCCTGGAAATCGGTTTTATCGATCACCCCATCCCTTAAAAATTTCAATGCGGCATCGGGTGATATATAGACCTCTTTCTCTTTGGTATCGAAGCTGAAAGGTGTCGTAATTCCATTCAGGTAAGCAGTTCCTTCGAGGTAACCCTCTTTCGTTTTTGCAAACGGTACATTGTTTTCTTCCGGGTTGACCACAACCTCGATTTTTGGCGCTGCAGTCTTTCCTGCCTTTGGTTTCGGGATGAAATCGTTTCGCAGGATAGAGAATTCAGTGCGTCGGTTCAACTGGTGAGCAGCCTCTTTGACAGCATTGGAGGGGAGAAGGTTGATTACCGAATCGGTGAGTACTGTGCCTGCCACGAAGGTATATCCCTCGCGCGTAAGGTCTTTATTCAGTGTTCTCGAAACACGTTCTCCATAACCTTTGGCCAACAGCCGTTCAGGATCTATGCCACGGGAAATCAGGTAGTCAACGGCGCTTTGTGCGCGTTTTTGGGACAGGATGTCATTGCGTTCATCCGAGTCGCGTGAATCGGTGTGTGAGGCAAGCTCTATAACCAGGTTCTCATTGGCATCGAGGGTTTCGATCAGTCCCTGCAATGAATCGCGGTACTGCGGTTTCAGATCCCATTTGGCGAGATCGTAGAGGATATCGGGTAAAACGACAGGTTTCTTGGGGATAGGCCGGAGGACGAAGTTACGGGTAAGATCTTTGCTTTTTTCCAATCCAACCGTGGTTTCCCGCCCTTTTTCATTGAAATAATCTTTCTTGGTGACCAGAATATCATAAGTAGTATTGGTTGATATCTGCATCTTGTTAAAACTGTAATGACCCTTGTCATCTGTATTGTCCTCCAATGCTTTGCCGTTTGTGCCCACGATCCGCACCTTGGCGCCGCCAACCGGCTGAAGGGTTCGATCGTCGGTGACATTTCCCTCGAGAGTGAAATAGATTGGAGGGATGACAAAGGAATAGATATCGTCTCTGCCTTTCCCGCCCGGACGGTTGGAGGTGAATAAACCCTCCTCCGATTCATCCATGTTAAAGGCCATGGCAAAATCATCGGCAGCAGAATTGATCGGGTATTTCATGTTTTCGGGCCGGCTCCATTTCCCATTTGAACGAACCGACTTGAAAATATCCAGCCCGCCCATGCCGGGCAGCCCGTTAGAGGCATAATAAAGAATGCTGTCGTAACGGATAAACGGGAATAACTCTTCACCTGCTGTATTGATTTCAGTTCCAAGATTTTCTTTAATCCAGATACCCCCTTTGCCTTTACGTTTGGCCATCCAGATATCTTTCCCACCATTTCCACCCGGTAGTTCTGCTGCAAAATAAATGGTCGATTCATCGGAAGAAACGCTCGGATGTCCAAAAATGGAGGTGCTGTCACCGCCCAATTCAATCCTTTCAGGTTCTCCCCATCCGGTGGAACCTGTCCTGCTGATTTTATAAATGCCACAACCGTTCTTTCGCTTTGCATCATTAAAACACCGGGTAAAGTAAAAGAAGGAAAAACTCTTGCTGAATTGTCCTGCTCCCTCGTTGGCTTTTGAATTCAGCATGGCGCTTTCATCAGCAAGCGTAGGTTTGCTCCAGTCCCCCTTGCGGTCTCTGCGGGAGAAGAAAAAATCAGAGAACTCCAGGCCGGTCCAGTTGTCGATATCTTTCCCGGTGGCAGCATCACGGTCGGAAGTAAACAGAATTGAATTATATTTCTTATCAGCATAAGCCGGAGCATAATCATCCTCCTTGGAGGCCAGGATTTTTTCCCATCTCACCTCGTATTTTGATGGATTGGCGATCCATTCCTTTGCAAGTGTACAGGTTTCTATTCCAACATCTCCCCGCGGATCGTTTGGAACCCGCTCCTTGTAGGCCTGATATTGTTTCTGAGCCTCTTCATAATTACCATTTGCCTTGAGCGCATCGGCATAATAAAGGATAACTTTAGGCTCATCTTTCACGAATTTCACGTTGGTCACCAGTCGCTTATAGGCAACTTCGGCTTTCTTCATGTTGTTCATCATCCGGTAGCATTCGGCCATGCGGAATGATATCCGGTCGCGCTCAGTCTTGTTGTTTTTAATTTTTGAATAGGCTTTCTGATATTTCTGCAGGGCTACGAGGTACATATGGTCGGAAAAGGCGTCGTCTGCTGCTTTAGAGAATTTATTCTGGGCAACGGAGGATAAGGAGAACGCCAGGAAGGTTAAAATCAAAATAAGCGGAACAGGATTTCGCATACGCATGCTCGTTTGATTGCTTGATTAACGTACAAAGATAGCGAAAAGTGTTATCGAAATAAAAAAAAAGGCCATCCTGTCAGGACAGCCTCTTTTTGTCTTCAAGGTCATCTTATTTGGCTTTCTTTGCCAGGAGTTCTTTCTTTTCCCTGCGGCGTTTCTGCCACATCAGAATATCATAGGCAATAGGCGTGGCGTTGAATACCGATGAATAGGTTCCTGATATCACCCCGATGATCAAGGCGAAGGTAAATCCTCTCAGTACTTCACCACCGAATATGAAGATGGTGATCAATACTACTAAAGTAACCCCTGAAGTATTGATGGTACGGCCAAGTGTACTGTTGATGGCGGCGTTGATATTGCTGGCCAGATCACGCTTCGGATATAAGCCACGGTATTCACGGATCCTGTCAAAGATGATGACCGTATCCATGATGGAATACCCGATGATGGTCAGAAGCGCCGCGATAAATGACTGGTCTACCTCCATTCCGAAAGGCAGAATGCCATGGAACAGCGTAAATACGGTAATGATGATGAGGGAGTCGTGGAAGAGTGAAACCACCCCGCCAATCCCAAATTGCCAGTTCTTAAACCGGATGGCAATATAAACAAATATGATGATCAGGGAGAAGAAGACGGCCATGACGGCTTTCCAGATCAACGAATAGGAAATGGTCGGGTCGACACGTTGCAAACTCCGTTCGCCAATGATCTCTTTGGGATCCTGTTTTTTGAAGTCATTATAGGAGATCGGTGTCTTGTAAAAACTTTTCACTCCTTCAAATAATTTGGTGTTCACGATGGAATCTGTTTTCTGATCCCGGTCGTTGATCAGGTATTTGGTAGTGATCTTTACCTGGCTTTGAGGGCCGAAGGTTTTTACTTCGGGTGATTCGCCGAAAACCTTGCGGAGGGATTCGCGAACATCGGTGGTGTTCACATTCTGATCGAATCTTACCACATAACTCCGGCCGCCTGTGAAATCAAGGCCCGGATCCAGGCCGCGGACAAAGATGCTGATGAAACCCGGGATGATAATCGCGATGGAAAGGATGTACATTTTCTTACGCATCCCAATGAAATCGAAGTTGAGGTGCGTGAAAAGGTTCATTGTGTAACGGTTCCCGGTGGTGATGTGCATGTTTCGGTCAAGCATCCATTCGAACACGAGTCGTGCAATAAAGATGGATGAGAAGAGGGAGAGCACCAGACCGATGACGAGGGTAGTAGCAAATCCCTGGATTGGTCCTGATCCGAAGATATACAGAACGATACCGGTAAGAATCGTCGTTACGTGGCCGTCGATAATGGCCGACAGGGCATGATGGAATCCATCCTTAACCACAAGCCGCATGCCTTTTCCGGCCCGCATCTCTTCCCGCATACGCTCGTAAATGATCACGTTGGAGTCGACGGCCATGGCGAGGGTTAACACGATACCGGCAATACCGGGAAGTGTCAGCACGGCGCCAATGGAGGCCAGAACTCCAAAAAGGAAGAATACGTTGGCAAACAGGGCAATGTCGGCAACATGGCCAGCACCGCCATAATACAACGACATGTAAAGCAGAACCCCGATAAAGGCAATCACAAAGGAGAGCAAACCGGCATTGATAGATTCCTGTCCGAGTGAAGGTCCCACGATTTCTTCCGCAACAATACGGGCTGGGGCAGGAAGCTTCCCGGCCTTGAGAATATTGGAAAGGTCCTGAGCCTCTTCTACTGTCATATTCCCTCCTGTGATGGAGGACTGACCGTTGGGAATTTCACCGTTCACATTGGGATAGCTGTAAACGTAATCATCGAGAACAATGGCAATCTGTTTTCCGATATTCTCGCCTGTCAGCCGTTTCCAGATGCGGGCGCCCTCTGAGTTCATCGACATGGAAACCTCAACGCGTCCGTTTTGGTCATAGTCCTGACGGGCATTGGTGATAACATCACCGCCCAGCGCGGGAGAGCCGTCACGTGAGGTTACTTTCAGCGCCACAAGTTCCAGGATGTCTTTGGCTTCATCGCGGGGTTTGACCGTCCAGGCAAGTTTCATGTCGCGGGGAAACATGTTCTTTACTATCCTGAGCATTTGATTTACGCGGGCAGTATCCTTGATGAAGGCACGTCCAACCATGGCGGTTTGTCCGGGTTGATACTGGCCATCCTTGGTTTGATAAATGGCCGGGTTCAGGTAAGCGTAAAGAGGGTTTTTCTTGGCGTATTCGTCGAATGACTGATCTTTTTTGGCTTTTCCGGAAGCTGTTGACGTATCCTTGGCCAATTGGTTCAGGAGTTCATTGCCTTTGGAAGTATCACTCTTTGAGCTATCCACGGGAGCGCTTTTGACTTTTTCAGATTCCTTTTTAACGGCCTCTTTTTTCCCCGTTTCCTTTTTCTCGGCGAGAAGCTGTTTTTCTGCAATGGCTTTGGAGGTTGCAGCAGTATCGGCTTTGAGGGTGCTGTCTGCTGCCAGGGAATCAATGCCTGCATTCATGATGGCGACCAGTCTTTTATTGGCTTCCGCGAAAAAACCGTAGAGGTCTGGATACTGATAGGTTTCCCAGAACTCGAGCTGAGCAGTGCCTTGCAGAAGCTTCCTGACGCGCTCCGGCTCTTTGATGCCCGGGAGTTCGATAAGAATTCGTCCTGCAGTCTGTAGCTTCTGGATATTGGGCTGAACAACCCCGAAACGGTCAATGCGCGTGGTGAGAATATTGTAGGTGCGGTCGATGGCGCCGTTCGTCTCTTCACGGATGACCTTGATCACATCGTCATTGGTTGAATTGTAATTGATCTTGTCCTTCAATTCAACAGTATTGAAAATGGCAGCAAGCTTGGCATTCGGATCGGTCTCCCTGAACGATTCAGCAAACAGGTCCACAAAATCAGCGGTGCTGTTTTTCTCTTTTTCAATGGCTTTCTGCAGTGCCCTGTTAAAGGTGGGATCCTGGTTATAGCCAGACAATGCGCGGATCACATCGGGCACCGATACGGCCATGGTTACGTTCATCCCGCCTTTAAGGTCAAGACCAAGGTTGATCTCCCGTTCCCTGACGTCTTTCAACGTGTATTGCTTCAGCAGAATATTATAAACACTGATGTTGGCCATGGAATCGTTGAAATACTCCAGCCTGGATTTCGAAATCGAATCGAAATAATATTCTTCCTGAATCGCATTGCCTTTGGCCATTTGTTTTGCCATCAACGTGACTTCAGGGGCATTCGCGTAATTATCTGCCTTATTGGAATAGATATAGCTTATAACCGTAAACGAAAGTTGAAACAAACAAACCAAGATGAAGATAATCGCAAAAAACTTAACAACGCCTTTGTTCTGCATGAGTTTATAGATTTAATTGGATTCTATTTTTCTATACCTGCTTTTTTTGAGGGTGCAAAATTAGAATATTTCCGTGAAAAAACCAATACAAATATCAATTCGGAAATTGGAATCAGTAATTCACCTGGGAAATGAAGACTGAACAAATGAATTATCCGTGCGAACAATGGAGATTATAACAAAAGTGCGGGTGGTATATTTATTGAAATTGAATCGTGCCGGTTTGTGTACCCGGTTTCAGCCTGACCATACGGAATTTCCGCCATTCATAATTTGGATGTTGTTGAAGTAAAGATTCCTGATCCGCATTTTTAATGAGAAACTTCTCGTCGTTATGAACCAATAAATTGCGGTTCCCTCCATATTCTGTTTCAGATATCCGAGCGATGCACCAGTAGCCGATACTGTCGTTGGGACCGATACGCTCAAATATTTTCAAGGTGCTGCCTTTGATTACCGTCCACCAGCCCTGGGTCATCCAGTATCCAGATGTTCCGTTATTTACATATCGTGCAACCGCGAGGTACACCGATTCTTTATGGTTGTTCTTGAAATAAATCTGGGCATTTGTCCCCGTGCTGCAGAGGATTAAGCCGGTGGTCACCAGCAGGACTTGGAATAGTTTCATTGGAATAATGTTAAATGATTACACTTCTTTTGCCGGAAGCAGGGTATAAAGTTGCATATTTTAACCCATTTCCTTGTATAATTTCTTCAATATTTTTTGACCCTTGTTCCGGAAACCTGCTGATTCCTCCTCCATTCGCCATTCGATGGAATCGGCAAGTTCTTTCTTCAGATCGGGTTCAGCCTGTGAGATGCAATAAAGGATCTCCATGCAATGAACTTTCGCGGCAATTGCCTCTTTGCCCGACAATAGCCATTCGAAACAAATATTCATCAGGTCTCCAAGATGATCAGGTGGCAATGGAGAACGCAACAGCATACGCAACGAATGCCTCTTCAACCCATCGTGTTGCAATGTTGGAAGATTTGAGGCAATCCTGCCGAGGTGAGGTGTCAGCAATTCGGGTAATTTTTCCGTTACCGTATCAACCACCCAGGCAGCCCTTCGGCTTACCGGTTCCTCCTGTCGGAAAAAAATCTCAACCAGTTCATCAAACAATTCAGGGTTTTGCAAAACCATATCCGCGACCATGTCGGTATTCCGGCGCGACATTTCCATCAGCAATAAATCTTCCAGTGTGTTCATATTGGTTTCAACTGAACGGACTCCGGTGAATAACCTGCTCTAAAATTCTATTCTCCCGTTGTCAGTTTCTGTGCGAATTTCCAGGTGCCCATGCTTTTCCAAAAGAAGAAATGAATCCACAAAGTTACTAAGTCGGATGAAATATCCGTTCAAAGCAATGCTGTATTTTATTTTATCTTACATTTGCCGATTATTTACAATCCAAGTGAATTACATTGGGAATAAAATAGAGAACCAGGTGACTTACATTTAATTTTTTAGAAATGAAAAATAAATATATTGACCTCATTGAACAAAGTTTTGACTTCCCACAAGAGGAGTTTGAAGTGATTGATAATGAACTGTACTTTCATAAAGTTCCTTTAATGGATATCATTAAACAATATGGCACTCCATTGAAAATAAGTTACCTGCCAAAGTTGGGTCAGCAGATTCAGAAGGCCAAACGGTTGTTCAATGTAGCCATGGCAAAAGTCGATTACCAGGGCGATTATCATTATTGCTATTGCTCTAAAAGTTCACATTTCAGTTTTGTTATGGAGGAGGTGCTGAAGAATGAGGTTCACCTCGAAACATCATCGGCATTCGATATCCCCATCATCGAAGACCTGATCGCCCGTGGCATGGTCAACAAGGAAAAATTTATTATATGCAATGGATTCAAGCGTCCCCAATACATCGAGAACATCATCAATTTGATCAACAATGGATTTTCCAATACAATTCCGGTTCTGGACAATCTTTTTGAATTGGACAAATATGAAAATGAGACAACCAGTAAAATAAAATTGGGCATCCGGATAGCCTCGGAAGAGGAGCCTAAGTTCGATTTTTATACCTCACGTTTGGGAATCCGGTACAATGATATCGTACCCTATTATCTGGAGAAGATCAAGGACAACCCGAAATTTGAATTGAAGATGCTTCACTTCTTTATCAATACCGGTATCAAGGACACTGCCTACTATTGGAATGAATTGAACAAGAGCGTCAATGTATATTGTGAATTAAAAAAAATATGCCCTGAGTTAACAGCATTGAATATCGGGGGTGGCTTCCCGATCAAGAACAACTTGGCTTTCAATTACGAATACGAATATATGGCGGAAGAGATTATTTCACAGATTAAAAGCATATGTGAGCGCAATGAAGTTACTGAACCGGATATATTTACGGAATTCGGATCGTTTACTGTAGGCGAAAGCGGAGCTGTTTTATTTTCCATTATTGACCAGAAACGGCAAAATGATCGTGAGATATGGAATATGATCGATAGTTCCTTCATGAATACCTTACCGGATACCTGGGCCATTCACCAGAAATTTATTCTATTGGCGGTCAATCGATGGGACGTTGAATATGAAAGGGTCTTTTTGGGTGGACTCACCTGCGACAGCGAAGACTTTTACAACGCCGAAGGGCACTCGAACGCGGTATTTTTACCAAAGTTCAGTGAAAAAGAGCCGCAGTACATTGGGATGTTCCATACCGGGGCCTATCAGGAAGCCATAGGCGGGTATGGCGGCATACAGCATTGTTTGATCCCGGCACCGAAACATGTCCTGATCGATATCGATGAAGAAACCGAAGAGCCAACTACGAAATTGTTTTCAAAAGAGCAAAGTTTCAAATCAATGCTGAAAATTTTAGGATATTAGTTACTTTTGTCTGAGCCAGGTATTCGACAATATTATTTGGTCTTTAAGGAAAGCCGAACCCAGTCTTTTGCAGTAATTCATAAATTAAACCATTAACCATGAAGAAGAAAGAAATACTGAACGACATCGTAAAACACATCGACATTAAATCATTCGATGCTACTCCGATCATTGATGCCATGCGCGATATGTCGTTCACTTCCCGCGACACTGCAGGTGCTGCGGATATCCTGAACAGGATGCTCAAAGATAAAGGGTGTACTGTTTTTCTGACATTGGCAGGAAGTACAAGTGCAGGTGGTTGCATGCAGGTATACGTGGATATGGTAAAGAACAATATGGTTGATGCCATCGTGGCTACCGGCGCCTCTGTCGTGGATATGGATTTCTTTGAAGCCCTTGGTTTCAAACATTTTAAGGGCACCTATAATGCCGATGACCGCATTCTCCGGAAAAATTATATCGACCGCATTTACGATACCTATATCGATGAGAAGGAGCTCCAGGTTTGTGATATGACCATCAATAAAATAGCCAACAATCTGGAGCCACGTGCTTATTCTTCCCGTGAGTTTATCCGGGAAATGGGCAAATGGCTCGTGAAGAATTCCAAAAAGAAGGATTCACTGGTACAGGTTTGTTACGAAAATAATGTTCCCATATTCTGCCCGGCTTTCAGCGATAGCAGCGCAGGTTTTGGCCTGGTGAAACACCAGTGGGACAATCCCAAAAAGCACGTGTCCATTGATTCGGTAAAGGATTTTCTGGAGCTGACATTGATAAAAATGGCGGCCAAAACATCCGGTCTCTTCATGATTGGTGGAGGAGTACCTAAAAATTTCGTTCAGGATACCGTGATATGTGCAGAGGTATTGGGGAAAGATGTCCCGATGCATAAATATGCCGTTCAGATAACAGTTGCCGATCCCCGTGATGGCGCCTGCTCCAGTTCAACATTAAAAGAGGCCTCCTCATGGGGCAAGGTGGATACCGTGTATGAAAAGATGGTGTACGCCGAAGCCACCAGTGTGCTTCCATTGATAATCAGCTACGTTTACCATCAGAAAGAGTGGAAGAAGCGGAAAAAGTACGAATGGACAAAAATGCTCGATAAAGTATAAAGAGTCTGTGATCCGAAGCAAGTATATCTGATGAATTGCCACCTTTCCATTGCGATATAACCTGAGGAAACCCGATGGCTCCATTGCACTTACCGGAAATTGCCCGGGAACATCGCTGAATCCTGGTTTTATCCGGTATTTCAGACAGGCAACAATTGGTCCATTTCCTTCTTTAAACGTTGATACCAGAGAAAAAAAACTGAATTCTGCGTTAATTCTTATACCGGATCCATTTCCACAGCTCCTTGTAATTCACCTTTTTCCCATACATCAGGATGCCAGTGCGGTAGATTTTTGATGCCAGCCATGTGGTTGCAAGGAATCCCAGAATCAGTAAAACCATCGAGAGAATTACCTGGTAATAGGGAACTCCAAAAGGGATGCGGATCATCATGATGACCGGAGAGGTAAGCGGAATGATCGAAAACCAGAATGCAACCGGTCCTTCAGGATCCTGGATGATGAATTGCGCCATGACAATGGCCAATATCAAAGGCATTGTAATCGGTAACATGAATTGCTGGGTATCGGCTTCACTGTCGACCGCACCACCGATACCTGCAAAAAGAGCCGCGTACATCAGGTATCCGAAAAGAAAGAAAAACAGGAAGGATCCGATCATTACCGGAAAATTGACCGAATTCAGTGCCTCCATCACCTCGCCTGCGCCATCTTTGGCCTCACTGGTCTTTTCCAAACCTTCCGGCATTATTGTATTGGGATTATAGGATTTGTTTTGTTTCATGATCTGTTCGGTGGCCGTTTTTTGAATCTCCTTTGGCGCCAATGTAGAGGTAACTACCGTTACAATCCCAAAGGTAAGCACTACCCAAAGCAGGAATTGCGTGAGTCCGACCATCCCAACGCCAATGATTTTGCCCATCATGAGCTGGAAGGGTTTAACAGAAGAGATAATCACTTCAACGATACGGCTTGTTTTTTCTTCGATCACACCCCGCATCACCTGCGACCCGAACATGAATATGAAAAAGTAGATCAGGATCCCGGCAAACATCCCAAGAATCATGCTGACCTCCGTGTAACTTTTTTCCTCTTTGCCATCGTCCCCGATTTTCAGGGTAAGGATATCCACGTTGGTTTTTACCGATCGCAATATGTCATCCACGGAAATGGGGGTTTTATTCCCGGTTTGCAAGGCTCTTAACTGAGCCTCCAGTTTCAGTTCTTCGATCTGTTTTGACATCACGTTCCGGATGTAAGACTTAACGTTGATGTTTACGCTGTTCTCTGAGTAGAGAATGGCATTTGCAGGCAGGGTCACATCGGTTTTTGGAATGTACAGGAGGGCATGGTCACCACTTTTTCTGAAATTGGATTTTGCTGTGCCGATATCGCTGACGAGGTAATGGAATTTTATGTTGTCGGAATCCTTGAATTTTTCAAAGAAGATGCCCGTTTCATCAATTACTGCAACGGTCTTGGTTTCGTTGGTACGTTTGGCAAGATAAACTGGTACCACCACAACGGCTGCCATGAGAATGGGGCCAAGGATGGTCATGACAATAAAGGAGCGTTTCCTGACGCGCGTGAGGTATTCACGCTGGATAATGAGAAAGATTTTTTTCATGTCAGTTCAGCGTTACAGGTTGTGGATTGGGTCCGGTGACAGCATTGATAAAAATATCATTCATGTTCGGGATCAGCTCATGGAGCGCATAGATGGTAACATGCGGGAGAAGGGATTTAAGCAAGTCATTGGGTGTTCCATCCATGGGGATACGAATGCGGGCATGGAGATGGTCGATATCACGGCTTTGGTCAAGTACCTCGAATGTTTCGGGAAGAAGATCCCGGAGGTTCCCTTCGTAAGTGTTATAACTGATTTCGTATGTATTGGTTTTATAGGCCCTTTTAATATCCCTGACATGGCCATCGAGGATCACCCTGGAACGGTTGATCAGGGCGATGTGATCGCACAATTCCTCCACCGAAGCCATGTTATGGGTAGAGAAAATGATGGTTGCGCCTTTATCTTTTTGCGCGAGGATCTCTTCTTTCAGCAAATTGGTGTTGATCGGATCAAAACCACTGAAAGGTTCATCGAAAATGAGCAGGGTTGGCTCATGGATGATGGTCACCAGGAACTGAACCTTTTGCTGCATGCCTTTGGAAAGTTCTTCTACTTTCCGGTTCCACCAGTTCTTGATTTCAAACTTTTCAAACCAGTAATTCAACCGTTGCTGAGCTTCATGACGGCTCAGTCCTTTCAGCTGGGCAAGGTACATGGATTGTTCGCCGACAGTCATTTTTTTATATAACCCGCGTTCTTCCGGAAGATAACCGATTTTTGCAACATCATTGGCTTCGAGCTTATGTCCCCTGAAAAACAGGTCACCCTCGTCGGGGGCGATTATTTGATTGATTATGCGGATAAGGGTCGTTTTCCCCGCCCCGTTAGGCCCCAGCAAACCGAAAATACTCCCTTCCGGAACGTTGATGCTGACTTTATCGAGCGCTTTGTGGTTGGCGTAATGCTTGGAAACGTCAATGGCTGAAAACAGGTCCATGGGATAGATTTTTACCGGGACAGCCGTACAGGTTGCCCCAAATGGGCTTAATGTTCAAAATAATCTTTCATCCGGGAAAAAAAACTCCTGTCGCGGCTTCCCGGAGATGGTTGGAAATTTGGCGCTTTTCCAAGTTTTTCAAGGATAGTCTTTTCTTCTTTGGTAAGTGTTTTAGGGGTCCAGACATTGATGGTGATCAGGAGATCCCCTTTGCCTTCGTATTCATTCACGTTCGGGATACCTTTCCCGCGGAGCCGGAGCACTTTACCACTCTGGGTTCCGGGTTCAATTTTTATCTTTACCTTCCCATCCATGGTAGGGATTTCAATATTGGTGCCAAGAGCGGCATCGGTGA
>Ga0247841_10004800_pt1 | contig 22724 bp, 25 predicted proteins | sample LaCruzMarch2015__2_FD_192410 | JGI IMG/M metagenome (GOLD analysis project Ga0247841, IMG submission 192410) | Freshwater microbial communities from meromictic Lake La Cruz, Castile-La Mancha, Spain - LaCruzMarch2015_18m | ecosystem: Environmental > Aquatic > Freshwater > Lake | place: Spain... | reverse complement strand
CAAGTGGTCAACGGGGGCGGTCTGTAAAACCGCTGGCATCGCCTTCGAAGGTTCGAATCCTTCTCTACGCACAAACAAAATCGCTTTCGGGCGATTTTTTGTGCGAGGGAAGAAGTGCCCTGCGGCACTTCTGTCAGGATTCGAAAGACTTTTCGTTATTTGTGATCCGATAGGTGAACAAATCGAAAAGTACCAGCGACAGTAAGTCGAGAATCCTTCTCTACGCACATTGAAAAAAATGGCTCTAAATAAAGGGTCATTTTTTGACACAGACTAGGACGTTGGAAGTGAATGTTTTTTAATGATTATTTTTTTTAAATTGCTTGACATAAAAAAGTAATGGGTATATACTCACTATAGTTAATTAAACATGGTCGAGCTAACTATTTAAAAACTCATTAACCAAATAAAAACATGCCTAGATTAGATGGAACTGGTCCACAAGGGAAAGGCTCTAGAACTGGACGAGGAATGGGTAATTGTCCGGGAACAGGTGGTACTGGCAAAGGTTTTGGACTTGGTCGTGGACAAGGTAGAGGTTTTGGTCGTTTTTGCTTAGGTTGTCCTTTTTGGAATAATCAACCAATTACCAAAGAGGATAGAAGGCAAATTCTAGAAGAGGAAAAGAAGTTGATCGAAGAAGAACTCACTCGTCTAGAAAATAGCAAGTAATTCTTGCTCGTAAATAAGGCCACTTTTAATATGTGGTTTTATTTACTTATTTAATTTTGATATGGTTAAAATTATTCAAATTGGAAATAAGATTCTTCGTCAAACAGCAGAAAGGGTGTCTGTTATTGATATTACAAAACCTAAAATACAAAAGGTTTTGAAAAATCTAGGTGGTGCTCTTAATAGTCAGGATGACGCTGTGGCTATTGCCGCACCACAGATAGCAGTATCACTTAGAATCTTTGCTGTTTCGGGTAAAGTTTTTAAGGAAGATTCATTAAATATAACTGGTATCCCCATTGTTCCCGTGATTCCTCCTGATTTATTCTTTATAAATCCAGTAATTATTAAAAAGTCCAGGACTAGTAAAATAATAGAGGAGGGGTGTTTATCTGTTCGGAATGTTTATGGTAATGTTCGTCGAGCGGTAGAAGTAACTATTGAGGCTTATAACGAAAAAGGTGAGAAATTTACTCTGAGAGGAAGAGACTTACTTGCCGCTATTTTTCAGCATGAGACTGATCATTTAAATGGGATTTTGTTTGTGGATAAAGCTAAAGATCTTAAGAGGGTTTTGTAATACAATAAAGATATGAAAGAAAAAGTAGCTATTATTTCAATATTGGCAAACATGCTCTTAGCTGGAAGTAAAATCACCATTGGTCTGATTTCCAATTCTTCGGCTGTTTTAGCAGAGGGTGTTCATTCTTTAGCAGATATCTTTTCTTCAATCGTAGGCTTTTTTGGTATCAAAGTATCTCAAAAACCAGTTGACCAAAAGCATCCCTATGGGCATTATAAATTTGAAGTTTTAAGTGGGTTAGTTATTACTTTGATTCTTTTTATTTCTGGTATGGGAATTATTTATGAAACTTTTAGAAAGTTTTTGAATCCAGAGGAAATAAATACAGATTCTTTAGTTTTTATCGTCATGTCTTTATCTGTTTTAATTAATTTTTTCACTTCAAAAATTAAAATTTATTACGGGAAAAAAGAAAATTCTTTAACCCTTCTTGCTGATGGTTCACATGATAAGGCAGACGTGTTAGCTTCTCTTGCTGTTTTGGTAGGAGCATTTTTATCTAGGTATTGGATATATATTGACCCTATTTTAGCAATACTGATTGGACTTTATATTATTAAAGAATCTTTCCCCTTGGGCAAGGAAGCAATGGATTCCTTGTTAGACGTTTCAGCTGGAGAATATATTGAAGAAAAGATAAGAACAATTGCTAAAATTCAAGATATTGAAATTTCAGCTTTAAAAACTCAAAAAAAGGGTTCGATAGTCACTGCTAATTTAGAAATAAAATTGCCAAATAATTTAAAAGTAGAAGAAGCATTCAATGTTTCTAATAATCTGAGGGGAAAACTTATGAAGGATATAGATATTCTTCGATATGTTACAATTCAAATTATCAGTCATGAAATTGAAAATGGTTTTTATAAACCAGAATTTGGTAAAAGTTTTGGTTGGCAAAGAAAAGGAAAATTTAAGGAAACTATTCAAACAGCAAAAGGTAAAGGTCCTGAAGGATATTGTGTTTGTTCTAAATGTGGTTATGAAATAATCCACACTAAAGGCTTGCCCTGTTCCGCCTTAGGATGTCCAAAATGTCAGATTAATTTAGAAAGAAAATAATATGCCAAGACCAAATTTATGTTTTTGCCAGAAAATAAAGTTTAAACCAGGTGTTGTTTATTTTAAACCACAGGGTGTACCTTTATCTAGCCTAGAAATAGTGGAAATTTCTTTAGAAGAAATAGAAGCTTATCGTCTGCGACATATTGATGATTTAGAACAGATAGATGCGGCGAAAAAAATGGGCGCAACCCCAAGTACCTATCAGAGGATACTTTACTCAGTTTATAAGAAAATTGCCGATGCCTTAATAAACGGCAAGGCAATACAAATAACCAAACATAAATAATCTTATGACTTTACTGACTATAATTTTAGCCACCTTTTTAATTACCTTGTGTGTCTGGATAGCGGTTTTGTTTATGTTTTTTAAAAAGGAAGTTTTAGATAAGATTCTAATTTTCCTAGTTTCATTATCGGCTGGAGCTCTGATGGGTGGAGCTTTTCTTCATTTATTACCAGAAGCGTCAGGAGCAATGAGTATTGATTCATTATTCGGTGTATTTTTAATATCTTTTATAATTTTCTTTCTAATTGAAAAAATATTACATTGGAGACATTGTCATAAAGCAGATTGCCTAGTCCACACTTTCGGCTATATGAATCTGGTTGGTGATAGTGTTCATAACTTTATTGATGGTCTGGTAATCGCTAGTGTTTTTATGGTTGATGTTAAACTTGGTATTGTTACCACCCTCGCTGTTGCTATTCATGAAATACCACAAGAGATTGGTGATTATGGTGTTCTTATTTATGCCGGATTTAAAAGAAAAATGGCTCTTATCTTAAACTACGCCGTTGCCCTCACTGTTGTCTTAGGTGGAATAGCTGGTTATTTACTATTTTCATCATTAGAGAGTTTCTTACCTTTCCTTATGCCTTTTGCTGCTGCTGGTTTTGTTTATATTGCCGCTTCAGATTTGATGCCAGAAATTAGAAAGGAATCAAACTTAAAAAAATCTATAATTTCCTTTTTAGTTTTTATTATCGGTATTAGTTTAATGTATTTAATAAAAATAATTAATCACTAAACATATGAAAGTACTAAAATTTGGAGCAGTTTGGTGTTCAGGTTGTCTTATTATGAAACCAAGATGGAAAGAGATTGAATCTGAGAATTCCTGGTTAAAAACAGAATATTACGATTTTGATCAAGATAAGGAAATGGTAAATAAATACGAGGTTACTGAAACTCTGCCAACTTTTGTCTTTCTTGATAAGAACGGGGAAGAATTTTTACGTTTAAATGGAGAAATTACTAAATCTGATTTAATTGATTTTATTAATAAAAATAAAGATAGATAAAAATGTTAAAAATAAATAAAAAAATAGTATTTATTTTCCTGTCTATTTTTTTAAGCCTAACACAAGTAGCGAGTGCCAGCGACTTTCCAGTAAATGCCTATTTCTTTTATGGTGACAGCTGTCCACATTGTGCTAAAGAAAAAGTATATTTAGATTCAGTTATTCAAAAATATGCTAATTTTAAGATATATGATTTTGAAATTTATCATAATTCCGACAATATTGAAATCTTAGAGGAAGTAGCTCAAACGATTAAAGCGGATATAAGTGGAGTACCATTTTTGGTAATTGGCGATAAACATTTTAGTGGTTATTCGGAAATTATTACCTCAAAAGAAATTGAGAGTCAGGTGATAAAGTGTTCCAGTAATTATTGTCCTGATCCAGTTGCAAAAATTCTTGGTTTAAATATAGAGAATGAGCAGATAGATATTCCCATAGAAAGCACAAGTACTGAAATCATTAATGAAGAAAAATTAGTAAATATCCCTTTTCTAGGAAGCATAGATGCGAATAGTTTTTCTTTACCAGTTCTGACAATAATTATAGGGATATTGGATGGTTTTAATCCTTGTGCTATGTGGACACTTTTGTTTCTAATTAGTTTACTTTTGGGGATGAAAGATAGAAAGAGAATGTGGATTCTAGGCAGTGCTTTTATTGTTGCTTCAGCTTCAGTTTATTTTATTTTTATGTCCGCCTGGCTTAATCTGATTTTGTTTTTAGGATTTATAGTTTGGGTTAGAATAATAATAGGAATTTTGGCTCTATTAGGTGGTGTTTATAGTCTTAAAGAAGGATTTTCTAAAAATAGTGGGTGTAAAGTTACTAATAATGAGAAGCGTCAGAGAGTCTTTGAAAAAATGAAATCGGTAATCAATCAGAATAATTTTTTGATTGCTCTTGGAGGAATAATCATCTTGGCTTTTATGGTCAATCTAGTGGAACTTATATGTTCGGCTGGTTTACCCGCTATCTATACACAGGTATTAGCTTTAAATGAATTATCTACTTGGCAGTACTATCTATACATATTGACTTACATTTTATTTTTTATGATTGATGACTTGTTTGTCTTTTTTGTGGCAATGATAACCTTGGAAATGACTGGTATAACAACCAGATATGTTAAATATTCCAGATTAATTGGCGGAATCATAATGTTACTGATTGGTTTATTATTATTATTTAAACCGGAGTGGTTAATGTTTAAATAATTTAAGATCAAATGAAAAAATACCTGATATTATTAACTTTAATATTTTTACTCTTCACGACTGGAGTCATTCAGGCTCAGTCAGAAAGTGGCTTTGTTGCCGATGAACAAATTACCGTCAAAGCTCAGGTGTTGGAAATTATCAAGCAAGAAAATACAAAAGTTCTAGAATCTGACGCAGACCACACCGTTCAAACATTAAAAGTGAAGGTTCTGGAGGGTGATAATAAGGGTGATGAATTAGCTCTTGAAAATGATTTTCAGGTCTTGAAAGATGGTGAGATTTTTTACCTCAAGCAAATATCTGATTCCTTAACTGGTAAAAGTCAGTATTCGATGGGTGAACCATATCGTCTCCCACAAATATTTTGGTTAATTGGAATATTTCTGCTAGCCGTTTTAATCTTTGGCGGCATTCAAGGAATCAGAGGAGTTGTCAGTTTGGTTGGTAGTTTTCTCCTTATTTTATATGTTTTAATTCCTGGTATATTACACGGAGTATCTCCTTTATTAGTGGCGGTGGGTGTTTCCTCCCTCATTATTGTTGTTGGTTCATATATTACTCACGGATTTAATAAGATGACATCTTCTGCGGTTATTGGGATGTTAATCACTATCTCTTTTACAGGTTTACTAGCTCTGTGGTCTGTCTACTTCACTAGACTTAGTGGTTTTGGCTCGGAAGAGGTTGTTTATCTTAATATGAGTATTCCGGGCGGTATCGATGTCCTTGGTCTGTTGCTTGGTGGAATTATGATTGGATTATTGGGTGTTCTTTATGATGTGGCGATTGGGCAGGCTACCGCGGTTGAAGAACTACTTAAATTAGCTACACCAGATATCTCTAAGACTAGAATTTATAAAAGAGCTCTCAGAATCGGTCGGGAGCATATTGGAGCCTTGGTAAATACTTTAGCGATTGCTTATGTTGGTGTTTCTCTGCCATTATTGCTTTTGTTTTCTCAAACTTCTACCGATAGTATTCTGGTTACACTCAATCGAGAAATTTTTTCAGCTGAAATTGTTCGTATTATTATTGGAAGTGTTGGTTTAATATTAGCTGTCCCAATTACTACTCTTGTTTCTGTTTGGATGTTAGGGAAAGATAAAACACATTAGTAAAATATATAGTGTCTGGGGGTGTGGGGTAAAATTACATTACTTTTTCGGCCCACATTGATAGATTTGGGATATAAGGAATCACTTTTGACTTTATTAATTCAGTTCTAACATCTTCCAGTACTCTCGCACAAACAAAATCGCTTTCGGGCGATTTTTTTGTGCGAGAGGGTAACTTTGGAACACAGCTCGAAGATTGACAATTTATGATATCGGCGTAATATATTGATATAACTATGGAGAGGACCCTGATGCAGATACGTCTGCATTGGGGGTCTTTTTTTCTAAATTTTGGATATTTCAAACGATTTTATCCACCCTAATTCTTGCCAGAGTTTTAATTCATCAGAGTAGGGTAGGATTCCTTCTGGAATAGGATTTAAATAGCGGACATCTATTTTTTTGTCTAAAACCTTATTTAAACCGATAGCAAAAGCCATTTCGGCAAACACACCAGACCCGATATACCCCGAAATGCCTTTTTTATCTAAATTGAGAGCTAAGATGATATCTGCTTTAGAAATAGCTTCGTAGTGTTCGATAAATTCTTTTTTGTAATTGTTCAGAAAATCATCTTTAATTTTTGTTGGATATTTTATAATCTCAAAACCAGATGTTTCTAATTTATTTTTCCAATCAATTATCTCATTTTCAAATGAGGCACTGGCACAGATCACTAGTTTTCTTTTTTCCATAGTTTTGATTTCTTCAATATCTCCTTGTGCTAGATATTTAGAAATTTTATTCCACTCGCTCAAAACTTTTTCTTGGCCAATTTCACTTTCAGACCAATTATCTTTGTCAAAATCAAAAAATTTATAAGTAACTGGGATTATTTCCAAATTTTTAGGAAAATGCTTTTTGAGGGTCATGAGGGCTCGCCGAGCATGGTAATTCTTAACAATGGCAATTACCTTTTTTAAATTATTTAAACCCATTTTTTCTTCAACTATTTGATTTGATAACAAAACATTTTCTAGAGTATTGGTAGATTTATTTTCTAAGATTATATCGTCAGAATTAACCCCTAACTCAATTAACATTTTATTCATCATTTCCGCTTCATTTTCGCCACTTCTTTTATTTTTTCCACCACTTAATAAAATTTTAGAGATTAAACCTTTACGATATAATTCATACACTTTATCTACTGGCCCTTGATAGTGAAAAATTCCAAAAACAAAAGCTAAGTCCGCTTTCTGGGGGTTAGATTCCAAAAATATATAATCAGTTATTTCGTTGATTTCTTTCTCATTCATAAGCCTAATTTAAAGCGAGCTCTTTATAATATAGCAGATAATATAAGAGAAGGAGAAACTTGCCCGATAAACCCCCTGTGTTTTAGTAAATATGATAAAATGACTAAGTTATTAATCTTTAATTATCTATAAATATGGATATAAAAACATTACAGCAAGAAGTAAAAGAACGGGGCAAAATGATGAAAATTAGACCCCAAACATCACCCGAAATAATGCTCGGAATTTTAGAAGAAGCGGGGGAAGTTGCGAAAGAAGTAGCTTTATTTGAAAAAGTTGGAAACAAAGTCAATTGGAAACGCTTACCAGATAAAGATCTTATGGCTGAAGAAATATCTCATCTAGTAGTTAATGTTGTTAGTCTGGCTTCTTATTATGATATTGATCTAAATCAGACTATGAACAAACTGTTTGAAAATTAAAAAACCCATTAATTATTCTTCGTTAATTTTTATCGTACTGATGAAGGTATCAAAATACCACTGCCACTTGATTATCTCTTTCTCTAGAGAGTTCCAAGTAAAATCTTTCTTGTGCACAAACAAAATCGCTTTCGGGCGATTTTTTGTGCGAGGGAAGAAGTGCCCTGCGGCACTTCTGTCAGGATTCGAAAGACTTTTCGTTATTTGTGATCCGATAGGTGAACAAATCGAAAAGTACCAGCGACAGTAAGTCGAGAATCCTGCCCTACGCACAAACGAAAAAACAGCTCTAAATAAGGGTTGTTTTTTGTTAGAGGGAGGGACGTTGGAATTTTTATGTAGTGTATGGAGGTGTTGGGTAAATTATGATAACATAACTGCATGGAATCATTTGAACTAAAAAATAATCGAGAAAAGCAAGATATAGAGGCTGATAGACTTCAAAGACTTCATGAAAATGGCGTATTTTCTATTAATGGATTAGAAGTTGTTCCAAAAGAAAAATTGGTTAAATTCCCTGAACACTTAGTTCAAGAAACTGGTGGTGTAGAAGGATACGTGAGAAGAGAATTGACATGGGAAGATGTAGAAGATCTTTATTCACAAATAATTCCAACTGATGACTTAAGGCATTATATAGATTTAATATTAAGTATAATTCCAGATACAGATCGAACAGTTAGTTACTACTTAGAGACACAAGAATTCTCTTCTTTTGATAAGATAAATTCTCTAGAATCACTTAATGTGTTTTTCAGAGCAATTGGTTTTCTTGAGAGTCTTTTTATGAGAGATGGTATCGCTTATGAATATAGAGATGACTTTTTGAGACTGCTTGGTGATGATGGGAAGGTGTTTGAAGGCAAGATTTTTGAGATGAATAAGGTTTTTAGGGATATGTTATTTACTTTGAGTGATAATGGTTTGAGAAATGAAGGCTTGCATGTAATGGGATTATATCACCCTGTAACATCTGGGCACGAAGATGAATTTACCCAAAAAATGCTACTACAGAAAATTTATAATCCAGAAGATTATTCCTCGCTTGTTCCGGCTGGTACAAAAGACTATGGGTATAATACCTTCTCATTTGTAGATGGAAAAGTAAATTTTATTAATCGATTTAGACAACTTAAGGAAGAAGGTGATGAGGAATACAGACAGAGATTACTAGACTCAGTTAAGCATAAGAATGCTTTTCTGATGCATAATTTTGGTTTAAATGTTTCTAGTAGAGGAATTTGGGATTTAGATAAAAATCCTGGCGATTTTTCATTATATATGACATTAAAACCCATTTTTGGGTTTGGTGATGATAATGAGGTATATAAGAGATATGTCTTATCAGTTAAAAAACTTTTTGAAGAAAATCCTGAAGTAAAGGAAGCTTTCGAGGCTGATAAAGACCCATTCTATTTTAATACGAGGCCATCGCACCCCTTAATCCCAGTTATACTAGGTCATCCAGATATTCCTGATTTAAGATGGTGCCACGCAAGTCATGCTTATATACCAACCAAAAATGGTATTAATATTTTAAAAATGATTAGTTCAAAAGAAGAAATGGAGAACGAAAAAAAAAGATTAGAAGACAAAAATTCTAATAATGGGATGTAGTGTTTAGTGGTGTGGGGTAAAATCACATTACTTTGCTAGCCCAAGCAGACAAATTTGGGATGTATGGTTGTATGGGGGATTTCATCAATTCAGTTCTAACGTCGTTTACTACACTACACAGACAAAATCGCTTTCGGGCGTTTTTATTTTGTGCGAGAGGGTAACTTTGGAACACAGCTCGAAGAGTGACGAGCACAGTGTAGAATTATTCGTTCTCGGTAGTATTAATAAATTCAAGGAATTGGATAATCAAAAAGATTCAGAGTTTGGAGATATCTGGAAAGATATTAACGATCTTCCTCTTAATCTCAAGCCAGATACATTAACCGAGAAGCTCGTTTGGGATTATAAAAACGGTTTCCTTCTAAGTATCAATATTCAGACCACTGTATTTAAGACGGTAGATTTTTTAAAAATAGATTGCCAAATAATTCTCCGTTTTTTATCCACTTTGCTATTTTGAGCATTTCCGTTAAAAAAATGTTACACTTATTAAGTCTCTGAATATTAAGTATGAAAAAGACAAATTTAATTCTAAAGATAATTAAAGTTTCTTTTGTTGTTGTTTTGTTATTATTTTTGTCGCCAAATTTTGTATTGGCAGCAGGCGGGACACCAACGATTTTTAGTTACCAAGGGAGATTGACCAATGCTAGCGGAGATCTTTTGGGTGGGTCTGGCACGTCTTATAATTTTAAATTTTCTATTTGGAATAATCCAACGGTTGGATCTGGTAGTAAACTTTGGCCGACAGCCGATCCTTCTGTGAATCCACTAACTGTCCGTCAGGGAGTTTTTAATGTAAATATAGGAGATACTGCTAATGGGTATTTGGATGCATTAGATTATAATTTTGCGGCGAATAAAGATATCTATCTCCAAGTAGAGGTGTTCAACGGTACTGCTTATGAGACACTTACTCCGAGACAAAGAATTTCTTCGACAATTTTTGCGCAAGTGGCAGGATCTGTAAATGGTTTAGGTCCATCATCGTTTGGAATAATTACTCCCTTTGGCTCTTCAGTTGTTTCTATTGAAGCTACTTCTACTCAATCGACCGGATTATCTATTCGTGGTGTAGTTAGTCAAATAGCAAATCTTTTTCAAATTCAAGATTCAACTGGCTCTAACTTAATGGTAGTTGATAGTGCTGGTAATGTTGGGGTTGGGGTGGAAACACCAAGTCGAAAACTGAACATCTTAGATGTAAATAGTGTGCCACAAATGAGATTAAGTCAGTCTGGGGCCGTCTATAGTGAATTTTATGTCAATTCAGCGGGAGATACATTATTGTCTTCGACTGGTGGGAATTTTAGGTTGCAGGACGAAAATTTATGGGTTTGTTCTGGCGGTAGTTGTGATCCGACTGTTACCCCTGTAGGTAAGGGAAATATCGTGATAGAAAACGCTGTTATCTTTAACAACAAGTTTAAATTAAAACAAATAGATGCTTCCACAACTATAATGTATGACTCTATTGGATCAGAAATACTTGAGTTTGATGAAGGACAGTAAAGAGTTATAAATGACACATTGCAATGGATCTCCTGAATGAAGTACAAATATTTATAAAAAATATTGTTTATTGGATATTTTCCTTTCTCAGTTCTTCTTTGTTCTTTTTTATTTTTGGTTTGAAATATATCGAAATTTGGGGAAAGGACTATCTCTTACCATTTCCAACAAAAAATACTTTTTCAGTGATGGCTTTTCTTAAAATTAAACAAGACTTGCTTCCTGTCAATGTTCAGTTGATTACAATGAATCCAATGAGTGCTTTTGTCTCACAAATATTATTTTCAATGTTGTTGGGTTTTTTACTGACTATCCCAGTTTTTATTTATAATATTGTAATGTATTTGCAGCCAGCATTGCTTCCTCGTGAAAAAAAAGTGGTTTTTTGGTCTTTAATTCCTTTTGTTATTTTGTTTTTTTCTGGTTGCCTTTTTTCTTACGTTTATTTAATCCCCGCTACGTTTAAGGTTTTGTATCCTTTTGCGACGGTTATGGGTGCCCAACCACTTTTTTCATTAGATGAATTTATTTATTATGTTATTGGCTTAATGATGTCTGTTGGGGTGATGTTTCTTTTGCCCTTATTTATGATTTTGTTGAGCTATTTAGGAATAATAAAAGCTGTTTTTTGGAAAACAAAATGGCGCTATGCACTTTTGTTGTTTTTAATTCTGTCTGCTATAATTACGCCAGATGGATCGGGGATTACAATGCTTATGTTGTTCCTTCCACTGGCCACACTTTACTTTGTTGGATGTTTCTTTGCTAGTAAGTTTGGTGAAAGTGATTAATTATTTAAAATTTAAATGGTCGAATTATAAAAAAATAATAAAATAATATGTTTGGATTAGGAATTTCAGAAGTTGTAATTATTTTACTTGTAGCCGTTATTTTGTTTTTTGTGTATCGTGGATTAAAAAATAAAGCAAAGTAACAAAAGTTATAATAAAGTAAGTCGAATTATAAAAAAATAATAAAATAATATGTTTGGATTAGGAATTTCAGAAGTTGTAATTATTTTACTTGTAGCCGCTATTTTGTTTTTTGTGTATCGTGGATCAAGAAATAAAGCAAAGTAACGAAAGTTATAATAAAGTAGGTCGAATTAAAAATTAGATACAATGATATGTTTGGACTAGGACTTCCAGAATTGATAATTATTTTGGTGGTAGTGGTTATTTTCTTTTCTGGAGGAGAAAAACTTTCGGAAATAGCCAGAGGGCTAGGCCGATTTACTGGTGAATTTAAAAAAGGAAAAGAAGAGATGGGAAAAGAATCAGAGGGAGGAGAAAAACTTTCGGAAATAGCCAGAGGGCTAGGCCGATTTACCGGTGAATTTAAAAAAAGTAAAACTGAGATGGAAGAAGTAATAACAAATGCTAAAGAGGAATTGAGATCTGTCAAAATTCCAATAAATAAAAAATAGAAGAAGTGAATGAAGAACGAAGAAAATTTTTGAAAATAATATTGATTGGCGGTACGTCATTTATGGTGGGTAAAGTCCTCGGCCCATTGTTTTCAAAGTTTTTGGATGATTCTCAAACGAAAGTTGGTTCAAAAAAAGAAAATAGCTCTAATTCAGAAAATAGCTCAGGACATTTTAGAGTAGTAGAAAATAAGCAAATGTTGTCTGTTTATGATGCTTCTGGAGAAGAAATATTTCAAATAGATAAGGGTGCATAGACATCAGGACTATTTATATATTAAGATATTATAAATTACACAATGCCAGAAGTAAAAGACTGTAAAAAACATAAATGGATTCCCCTTTTAGGGGCTGATGGCGACAAAATGGTGCCAACTTTTTTGTTTACTTGTGTTAATTGTGGTGATTTGAAAGTGGGGACCCAGACCATCAAGATTTCTCGTTTCCGTTTGGATATGGGTGAGTTGCCTATAAACAACGTGGCGGGAATAAAATTAATGAATGAGCCTGGGACCAATGAAACTGCGTCAGGTTTGATTATTATTGCTACTGTTGCTCTTAACGCTGAAGGTATTGGCGCCCCTCTTTATATGCAAGCTAATGGACAAATGAGTACTGCAAACGCAGCTACTAACGCCAGTTCTCCTTGTGTGGCTTTGGCGATAGATACGGGAACGGGCAGTAAGAGAGTTCTTCTTCACGGTGTATTGAGAGTAGATAATTGGAACTGGACAACTGGTCCTGGAACAGCAGGTCTGATTTATTTATCCACAACAACAGGGACATTGACACAAACAACACCTTCAGCAACTGATCAGGTTGTTCAGCCTGTTGGTTGGGCGCTTTCTGATGATTGTATTTATTTTATGCCATCAATGATGTATTTGACACACGTTTAATCTGTGGGAACAAAAAGAATTAGTGGTATGTTAATACCAAGGAATACTTGGATTTTTTTATTACTCCTTCCAACTTGGAGGTTCGACCTCCAAGTTGGAAGGAGTACGTGAGAATTATAAAGTGGGGTGAAGAAGTGGTTTGCGATGATGACATTATCTTTGGTTAGTTTAAAAATAAAAAAGATTATAAAAAATACGCCTTAGATTTATTGCCAATCCTCATTGAATCCAAAAAAGACCGTAAGAAACCAGAGTATTTTAAATAGTCACTTGGAGGTTCGACCTCCAAGTTGAGAGGGTGGGTTTTTTGAGTAATTTATGATATGATTTTGAATAAGGAATAATTTGTATTTCAACATTAGAATTATTAAACGTCAACTATTAATTTTATGCTTTCAATTGCGATTCCAAGTAGAAATGAAATATTTTTAAAAAAGACTATTCTTGATGTTTTGGAAAAAGCGACAGGAGAAATTGAAATTTTTCCTGTTTTAGATGGTTACGATTTACCGGCGGAGGAATTTGTGGATGACCCTCGTGTTCACTATTTGCGTATTCCTTTGGGTGATGGAAAATGTCATAAGCGACAAGGAATAAATATGATGGTAGATGTATGTAAGGGAGAATACGTGATGAGTTTGGATGCACACTGTATGATGGCAAAGGGTTTTGATGTTCAATTAGCAAAAGATCACAAATCACACTGGGTTCAAGTGCCACGTAGAAATAGATTAGATGCTGAAAATTGGTGTTTGCAGAAGCAAATAGATGGTCGCCCGCCAATCGATTATGAATATATAATGTTTAGAAATTTGCTTTCGGAGAATGAAGGAATTCATGGTTTTAAGTGGGATGCGAGGACATTGTTGAGGCAGGATATTTTAATTGACGATATTTTAACTTTTCAGGGTTCTTGTTGGTTTATGACTAAGGATTGGTTTAAAGCTAGAGGATTTATGGATATAAAATATCAAGGTTGGGGTCAGGAAGCGGAAGAGATAAGTTTCGAAACATGGAAGAATGGTGGCGAAGTGAAAGTAAATAAAAATACTTGGTATGCTCATTTACATAAGGGTCCGAAATATGGCCGAATGTATCATATGAGCCAGAGGGATAATCGGAAAAGTTATGAATATTCATCTGACTTGTGGCTCCATAAGAATAAAGATTTTTTTATTGGTTTATTAGAAAAGTTCATGCCACTTCCAAGTTGGCCGACTAATTGGAAAGAAAGAATATGGAAACCTTAGATCTTATTGGAGTGCGATGTCTGGATACCCCGCGGATCTGCGTTCAAGACTTGAATCTGCTGATTCAGTCCCGGGGTTGAAAGACACGCGATGTGCTTTGAGCGGTTGTGTGGACCGCTCCTTGCTAAAAAACAGCCACGGTCGATTTTCAAGCGTGAAAATCGCGTCAGAATTAGCAAATTCTGACGGAAATAATTTAATACCTCGTCAGCTTGCTGCGAGGAAGGGACACAAAATCTGTTTTTATTACCGATAGATATATAAAATAATGATTGAATCCAGAGCAGATCTAGCAAAACATTTCAGCGACCTCGGTTTTAAGATTGGGGCAGAGATTGGAGTGCTTGGCGGAACCTATTCGGAAGTTTTATGCCTGGCCAATCCGGCTCTAAAGCTTTACTGTATCGATTCCTGGGGCATGGGTGAAAAGCGTCTTCACGACTACCATGTGCGCAAATGGGAAATGGCAAAAATAAAGCTGGCGCCCTACAATACCGTCTTGATGAGGGAATTTAGTATGGATGCTTTGAAAGAGTTTAAGGATGGTAGTCTGGACTTTGTATATATTGATGCGAATCACAACTTAGAAGCCGTGAGCAAGGATATAACGGAATGGGCCAAGAAAGTGAAAGTTGGCGGGATCGTCTCGGGACATGACTATCATCCGACCTATTTGGTCGGCTCGATGGGAGTCACTGAGGCTGTCGATGCATATCTTAAAGACTCCGGTATGGAACTGCAACTGACGACCAAAGAGAAAGAAAATTTATCCTGGTGGTTTGAAAAAAAATAAAATTATGGAAGATACCTTACAATTTATCGCAGATCGTTATAAACTAGATCTCAGTCAACCCAACCCGATAAAGGTTCCCTCTAGTCGGTGGACTGATCTTGGTGACATGTTAAACGATCTTGGTTTCAAAAAAGCCGTCGAAGTGGGGGTTTACAAAGGAAAGTTCTTCCAGGCCATCGCCCACAAAGCTCCAAATATGGAAATTGTTGGTGTAGATGCCTGGACGACCTACGATGACTATCTGGACTATCCGCCGGGCGACCTGGAAGCCGTTGGTTATCCGCAAGCAGTAGCCAGAGCTTCCGGCTGTCCCAATGTAAAATTGGTTAAAGGTTGGTCTAAAGACGTGGCCCCGACAATAGAAGACGGAAGCTTGGATTATCTTTTTATTGATGCCAACCACACCTATGAATGTTGCAAAGAAGATATTGGTCTGTGGGCATCTAAGGTTAGGCCGGGCGGAATTGTCATGGGTCACGATTACTTTGAGACTACCAATCGTCGACGGCTCCAGAAATTGAATTTTGGCGTAGTTAAGGCGGTTAATGAGTGGGTGGAGCAACAGGGGATTAAACATCTCTTTATAAACTCTGACGGTTATCCATGTTGGTTTTATGTACAAGGTGATATAAAAGAAAACTAAATCAGCCTAGTCTGCCATCATTTTTAAAGTATTTAAATTATAATGAATCCTGAAACTGAAAAAAACCAAGAATATTTGATCAAGAAATATGATCTTGATGTTACCCAACCGAATCCTATTTTGGTGCCGAGGGCAGGCCGGGAGGAACTGGTGCAACTGTGGAAGGAATTAGGCTTTAAAGTTGGCTTGGAAATCGGCGTGCAGAGGGGCGGGTTTGGTGAGCAGATGTGTAAGACTATTCCCGGATTAAAATACTACGGGGTGGACTCTTGGACCGACTATGCCGGTTATCGGGACATCAATGCTTCTCGACAAGGACAGGAGGGCTACGATAAGATATATCAGGAATCAATTGACCGTCTCAGTCCTTATGACGCTACTTTGATTCGTAAATGGAGCATTGACGCGTCTAAAGATTTTGAAGACGGTTCATTGGATTTTGTTTATATCGACGGCAATCATGAATTTCTGCATGTCACGGAAGATATTGCTTGTTGGAGTAAAAAAATTAGAAAAGGGGGAATTATTGCGGGCCACGACTATGCCCGTATCAACAAAGGCAGTTTGAAACTCCACTGCAAAGATGTGGTGGACGCTTGGACGAATGCCTACGAGATCAAACCGTTATTTGTTTTTCTTAAAGATCGGAGTCCTAATTGGCTATGGTTTATATAATAAAATGAAAATATTTGATACATTTATGTTTTTTAATGAGCTCGATCTTCTCGAGCTCCGATTGATGGAACTTTACGACCATGTCGATTATTTTGTATTGGTGGAGGGTAATAAAACTCATACTGATAAACCTAAAGAATTTATCTTTGAACAAAATAAAGATCGGTTTAAACAATGGCTCCCTAAGATTATTCATATTAAAGTTGAAGATTTTCCGCCAGATGTCCCCAACAATGCTCAATTTTTAGAGAATTATCATCGGAACCAAATCTCAAGGGGTTTGGTGGGAATTGCCGAACCGGGGGATAAAATAATGGTTTCAGATGTGGACGAGATCCCAAATATGGAGATCGTTAAACAACATCTCGATTACCCGGGCTGGATCCACTTCAAATGCGATCTTTTCTATTACTACGTCAATAATCAAACTGCCAATGGCTTTGGTGGTGTGGTGATGTCTCCCTACGAGCTAATGACTAGTCCCCAGCAGATGAGGATGATGGCAATTAGGAAAAGTGCGTGGTGGGGTAGTGGCGGAAACGAAAATATTGTCGTCAATGCCGGATGGCATTACAGTTATCTTTGTGGTGGTGATGCGGAACGGGTCAAGTTTAAGGCGGCAAATATCTTGGAAGGACATAATACAGAAGACATTGTCGGCAGTGTGGAAAATGTCGCAGAGAAGATCAAGAATCACAAAGACCTCTATAATCGTCGGTCCCGTCGGTATGAGCAATCGATCGTGGATATTTCCAACAATAAACCTAAGTCACTAGACGCCTGGCTGAAAAAACATCCGGAGTATTTCTGCGCGAATCATTATCCAAACAAGCTGACGATCGGGATACTTTCTTGGAAGGATCATCAAACACTGCGAAATACTCTGGAAAGCTATAAACAGTCCAGACTGCTGGATTATCCGAAACAGATCTTTATCTTTTTTAACGAAATTAACGATGAAGATCGGAAGATCGCGAAGGAATACAATATTAAGTATTACGGAGCGGAAACGAACCTGGGAATCGCCGGCGGTTACAAAAAAATGCTTGAGTACGTCGAGCAGCCAAACTATCTCTTTTTGGAAAATGATTGGATGATACGAGAAGACGCCTTTGATCGAGTTGTTTCTCAATTGCAGGACGCTGAGAAATATCTGTCCTTGGCCAACGTGGTGAGACTTCGACATCGGCGAGAACCGGGTAATCCGTTATGGACAAAGCAATTCAAAGGTAACGAACTTTCCCGGCCGGAACATCTCTTGGATTGTGTTCATTGGCATGCCGATCCCGATAAATTGTTTCCTGACTATATCACTCAATTGGCGCCAAATTGGTATCTGGCTTCAGCCAAAAATGCGAACTGGACAAATAATCCCCACTTGATCCGAACGGAGTGGGCTAAAAACATATTATTGCCGAAGCTCGCGGGAAATATAGAGATAGCGCTCCAAGACTGGTGGCAGAAAACGGATTATAAAGTTGCTCAGGGTGAGGGTCTCTTTACCCACGATCGGGTGATTAAAATAAGGGGAATAGAGATGAATCTTTATCCACGGGAACGAGTCTCGGACGATATCAGACGGAATAAGGATTTTTTTGAAGCATCAATCTTGGATTACATTAGGGACAACTATTCAAACCAAAAGACGATTGTGGATGCCGGAGCCAATATCGGCAATCATACTCTTTACTTTGCCAATTTTTTAAAGTTTGATTCTATCCATTGTTTTGAGCCGATAGAACAAAATTATAAAATTTTGGAATCAAATGCTCGTGATCCAAAAATTAAGCTATATAAACAGGCACTGAGCAGTGAGAAAAAAACGCTCATGATGCAATTGGGTGGTCGGAATATGGGATCAAGTATGATAAGCGATAAGGGAGATATTGCTGTGGAGGCGATCACTCTGGATAGTCTAAATCTTGAGGACGTTACTTTGATGAAAATCGATGTTGAGAAACATGAACCGGAACTTTTAGAGGGGGCCAAGAAGACGATTGCTCGGTGCCATCCTTTAATACTTATAGAAGATGATACAGGTGAATACGGAAAACTACTGCCCGGCTATCAGAGGGAAATGTATTGGTCAAAAAATCGGACTTATCTTTATAAGTGGAATCCGGAATATCAGACCTTTAAAGTCCGGGGCATCGAATTGAAAATGTTCACCCGTGATCAACTGTCTGATGTCATTCATCGAAATAATGACTTTATTGAATTTGATATCCTTGGTTACATTAAAGAGAAATATCCGGTTCAAAAAACTATTATCGACGCTGGGGCTAATATCGGGAATCACGCCGTATATTTTGCTAATTATTTGAAATATGATTCCATTCATTGTTTCGAACCGATGCCTGAAGTATTTAAACTTCTTGAGATAAATGCAAAATATCCAAACGTCAAACTGTATCAGAATGCCCTCGGTCATAAAAATGAGATTTTGAAGATGAAATTTGAACGTAGAAATACGGGAGGGTCTAGGGTAAAAAGTAATGGGGATACTGAAGTGGAGGCAATAACAATAGATAGTCTTAATCTCCAAGATGTCACTCTTCTAAAAATTGATGTGGAGAATTCAGAGGAATACGTTATTAAGGGCGCGAAGGAAACCATCGAAAGATGTCACCCGTTAATTCTAATGGAAGACTATCGCGATGGCCGGTGGGGCGAGCCTTTGATCCAGGCTGGTTATGTTTTGGAAAAAGTTTGGCCAGACAAATGGACATATTTATATCGCTGGGTAGGTAAGCCCTATCTGATCGAACTTTATACCAGAACGCCGGGCTGTGCCAATTATGAACGGACCTTTCCGCTTGTGGCCGATAGTGTGCGGCACCTTCCGATCGTCCTCCGAACTTACCGTGGGCATCTTCATCGCTGGGATCATATGCCGATGACGCTTGGGGATAATATGTGCATCTTTACTGACTCGGCTGATGTTATTTTTCAGAAACCTTTTCCTTCGCTTGACCCGACAAAAATTTATGTGGCCAATGAGGGAAAAACCTTTGAGCAAAACGGCGTGTGGCGTGGGTTGATCAGGCGTTATCCTCAATTTGAACCAATGTTACCGGAGATAATCTATAATGTCGGCAGTTTTGCCTGTAGTGGTCATTTGATGAAAAGTTGGTGCGATTATCTTTTTAGTGTTCGTGGAAGGTGTCATCAGAATTCGATCGAACAATTATGGTTTAATGTCTGGCTCAGACTGCCCGAGAACAAACCCCTGATAACAGAGATGCCTGGATTATTTACGGCTCTCTATGGTAATGTGGAGGTAGGTACGGCTATTTTGAAAGACGGGCAATTTTTGACCCCTGAGGGAATTCCCTACACAGTGGTTCATTTCAATGGTAATTTGAAGGATATTTACCATAATATTCTCTATAACGAAAAATAAAAAATGCGCTTAAGTATTGTCATCGCCATATTTGAGAGTTGGGAAGCCACCAGAAGGCAGGCTTTATATTTTTCGGAGATGAATTTGCCAGATGACATCGAATTTATCTTTGTGGATGATGGTTCAGATCCGCCTCATCCAAAATATGATCTAAAAAATCTGACGATGGTTTATACCAACGACAAGAGAAAGTGGACTCAGGGCATCGCGCGTAATGTCGGCGTCAGGGCCGCCGAAGGTGAATACGTTCTTTGTACGGACATTGACCATATCCTGTCAAAGGAGGCGATAATGGCCTGTTATGATTTCAAAGATGGTATGATGATATTTCCACGATATTTGGCAGTTTTGACCGAAGATGGAAAATTAACGCAGGACATACCGATATTGATCGAATATGGTCTTGATCCGGCTAGGCTAGAGACAAAGCGGGGTCTTTACGCCAGTTATCATGGCAATACTTACTGTATGGAACGCGAGGTCTTCTGGATGTTGGGTGGCAATGATGAATCCCATTGCGTGTATGGCCACCATGCTCCCGACCGAAAGGGTGAGGATAGTATTATGAATCGGAGATATAATCATTGGGCAAATGCCAACGGCGTGAAAAGCGCGGTCGGTCCTAAAATTTATATGTTTACCAATGGCCGTTACAATGTGAATGGGGATTCTAATCCAAAAGGTTTATTCCATCGTCTAAGCTACGCACAACCGGAACAATAATATAAAAACATGAATAAACCAGACCTGAGTATATTAATACCGGCTCGCAATGAGGAATTTCTCGGACGAACAGTCGAGGATCTTTTGGCGAATATTGAGGGGAATACTGAGATAATCGTCGTACTTGACGGTTATGAGGTAGCTGTGCCGACTATACCAGAAGACTTGAGAATCCGTGTTATAAACAACCTAGTTAGTATCGGCCAAAGAGCAGCGACTAATCAGGCCTGTCGACTATCGGAAGCGAAATATGTTATGAAGATCGATGCTCACTGTGCAGTCGATAAAGGTTTTGATGTGAAAATGATAGCCGAAATGCATGACAATTGGACAATGGTACCGGTTATGCGTAATCTACATGTTTTTAATTGGGTGTGTAAAGAAAAACATGAGAGATATCAAAGTCCAAGTGGGCCATGTACTCGATGCGGTCGGGAGACGAAGAAAGATATAGTTTGGATCGCCAAAACCAATCCGCAAAGTACAGCTTATTGCTTTGATCAAGAACCACATTTTCAATATTTTAATGACTTTAAGAAGCGACCGGAAGGCAAAGGAGATTTGACCGAGACCATGTCGATCCAGGGCTCCTGTTTTATGCTCACTCGCGAGAAATACTGGGAGTTGAATATATCCGACGAAGCGTTGGGTTCTTGGGGCTCACAGGGTATAGAGGTGGCGTGCAAGACCTGGCTCTCGGGTGGCCGAGTGGTGGTCAATCATAAGACTTGGTATGCCCATATGTTCCGTACTCAGGGCGGAGATTTTGGTTTTCCATATTCACTGTCGGGCAAACAGACTGATTACGCCAAAAAATCCGTGCGAGAAATATTTTTCGATAATAAATGGGAGAAGCAGATTTATCCATTGTCGTGGTTAGTGGAAAAATTTTGGCCTGTACCGGGCTGGACTGAAGAGGCGCGAGCGAAGATTAAGGCGTGGCCATTGCCCGAAGAACGTCTTAAAGAACTTGGATTACCGCTTACACCGATCGCTCTAGTCACTGAACCGTTGGCCGAGGTAGTCAAAAATGAGCCGACGGTCGGCATTCTCTATTACACCGACAATTGTCTTAATATGAAGATCGCCAAAGCGGTGAGACGGCAGATCGCTACCGCCGGTCTGCCGGTAACTAGCGTGACACTCAAACCGACCAACTTTGGGCGTAATATATATTTACCTTTAGAGCGGGGATATTTAACGATGTATACACAGATCTTGTCGGGACTTGAAGCAATGACTGAGGATATAATATTTTTTACTGAGCATGATACGCTTTATCCAACGGAATATTTCCAATTCCGTCCGACGGATAAAAATACTTTTTATTACAATGGCAACTATTGGTTCCTGCGGCTGACTGATGGATTTGCCATTCATTATAATGTCTCGCCATTGTCTGGACTGGTGGTCTATCGCGAGACAGCCATTAAGCACTTTAAGGAACGAGTGGCGATGATTGAAAAAGATGGGTTTTCCTACAATATGGGATTTGAGCCGTTTACTCACGGGCGAATTAAATGGAATTTTTGGTGCCCGATTGAAATCTTTATGTCTGAAAGACCAAGCATTGATCTTGCACATGGGGGGAATATCACAAAAAAAAGGTGGTCGCAGGATCAGTTTAGAAAAAAGCCGACATTTTGGGAGGAAACGTACAATGAGATACCTGGTTGGGGGAAAATACATGATATAATAAAAAATAATACAACTTAAATTGAGTTTGTGTGCTGTACAGATATTCGACTGTGAGAGGATTTTTAATATAAGTCATACTCTGTCAAGTAGAGAGACATTTTTATATAGTTTGATTTATCACAAATGACAACTGCTTGGTATATATGTCCATATAAAAGAGGAGCCAACACTAATAGTGGTGATTTTATTATGCCTGTGCTTTATTGTACAATGTATGATTATACTGAAATGATTAGGTCTGTTGGTGGACATTGGGTTGAAACAGAAGTATTAGGAAATAGAGCGATTGTAAAAGTCCGAGCAGGTGAGGAGATTATAGACAATAAAGTCTAATGGCATTTCTCTACCACAGGCGTTTTAGATGATTTTAGGAATAAGGCGATAGTGATTAGGTTCCAAGAATTAATTGTAGATAATATTCTTGGCTGATAAAAAGATTTTGGCTTG
>Ga0247841_10004798_pt1 | contig 22727 bp, 17 predicted proteins | sample LaCruzMarch2015__2_FD_192410 | JGI IMG/M metagenome (GOLD analysis project Ga0247841, IMG submission 192410) | Freshwater microbial communities from meromictic Lake La Cruz, Castile-La Mancha, Spain - LaCruzMarch2015_18m | ecosystem: Environmental > Aquatic > Freshwater > Lake | place: Spain... | reverse complement strand
TATCGCGCTTACGCGCAGTGTAAAGACTTCGAAACTGCTGCACCCCGTAGGGCTGGGGACCTTATCTCAGTTCCCCTCTCCGGGCGCCCCCTTTCAGGGCCCGTACGCATCATAGGCTTGGTGGGCAGTTACCCCGCCAACTACCTAATGCGCCGCAGACTCATCCTTAAGCGAAGATGACCAGGATATAGATCATTTCGTTTAGATAACACAACGTTCCAGTACGTGTTACCTATGTGGTATTATACCCAGTTTCCCGGGATTGACCCCTCTTAAGGGTAGATTATCTACGTGTTACTGAGCCGTACGCCACACCCCCTTACTGGAGATGTACGACTTGCATGTCTAATCGAATTTCGATAGCAGTTCCCGCCAGTAGGATCAGCTGGAAATATGTTTTCCGTTTGAATTACCCAATCGCTTGAATAATTCTAGAAGATCCATGACTTGCATGGAATATGTGAATATTTTCACATTTGTATTGTTCTTAAACTCTTATTGGAATTGGTTATGAGCTATTCTCACTATTTGTGGAAAATAATTTTTCTCACCAATTTATGCACATTGAATTTTTACATTCAACATGTCACCACTAACCAACATCGCACCAAATAAAACTTTGGTGTTCACGACCTGAATAAAGAATCAGCGAAAAAATAAGTACGACTAAGTGTCGCACCCAAAGCATCCGCCGACGCCCTAACAGGGTAAGATTTATGTAATGAATCTTAAAAATGCATGACGCATTCTAAGGTCTTCAATTCGAGAACTTGAACCTACCAGCTACAAACCGGTAAATCAATTATACTCTTGCAAACGAGCCACCAGGCAAACAATTTGCTTATATTATTGGTGCGCCCAACCTTTATAAACCTATCTTCAAATCGACCCCCATTTTGACCTCAAAAAAGTAGGATTTTGTCAGAAACAAAGTTTGTTATGTGGAAGTTGCGATTTTAAGGACAAAAATTTGTAAAATTATAAAAATAAAATAAATAAAATTTAAAAATGTGCAAATTATTACACTCAATCTCCGAAACTATTTATTAAGTTTCAGGAATGAGTATTCATTATGAGTGCGCTAGGAAAGTCACCTTTGGGAACTACTCCTTTCATCTTACTTAGCGCAGCTTTGACTGATAATAATAACATCAACTAGGGCCAGCCTTGGGGCCCAAGAACTAATCCTTGGCGGGGAGAGTTTTTCTGCCCCCTCGCGGGCGGAAGGTCTGCTTTGTCTCTCACCACAAATGTTTATTAAATTCAAAGCATTAAACTTTGGAGTTGATGTAATATGGTAAAGTATGATTCAAAAACAAAAGAGGGAAAATGTATTTTTTGCGAAATAGCCGAAAACAGAATTCAGCCAAGAGGAAATGGAAAATTTTACGAGACGGAGAAATTCGTCGCATGGTTGTCCCCATTTCCAAGCACTGAAGGGTTCACTGTCCTAATTCCCAAAAAGCATTATTCAAGTGATGTGTTGGGACTGCCTGATAAGGAACTGGAAGAATTTATTTTGGAAGCAAAAAAAATTTCAAAAGTTCTAATCAAGCATTTTGAGGATGTTGGAAGGGTCGGACTCATAATGGAGGGCACAGGGGTTGATCATGCCCACATAAAACTTTTCCCCATGCACGGAACAGAGCATATGAAGCGCGGAGAGTGGAAACAATACCTAAGCGGAAAAGAGGATTATTTTGAAAAATACCCAGGGTATTTAGTTTCCCATGATGGCCCTAAGGCAGACTTTGGAAAAATAGAAGCGCTTGCAAAAAAACTTCGAGAAGAAACTAAATAGGAAATAATTGAATAGAAAAAATAGATTGAAAACTGATTTGCATACCCTGCAGGGTATGCTCTTTTTTTTAAGAAATAATTTAAAAATTTTTAGCTGAATCCTTTGGGAAAGAATACATTCCACCCGTAAATTAGTAGTTCTGTTTCTGCAACTGCAAGGAAGGCTTTAAGCACCCATGGAATCATGTAAGTAATCCAAACCCATACCCCGCTAAAAGCAATGAATGATTCAATAGGATACGCCATTGCTTCATCAACAAAAATATTTGTCGGGTTGAATGGAATGAGGAGCAGGATTGCAGCAATAATTAACCACCACTCATCCTCAAACGTTTTGAATATCTTAGCCATGCTAATTGATTGTGTTTTGGAGTTTTTATTTATTAGGGTTAGGTAAAAATTCATCGCTCACGCTCAAAATAGCGAGTTGGCAAGTGAAATAATTACTATTTCTTCTTGTGCTTTTCTTCGTAGCACTTCTTGCAAAAATAGGTTACTCCCCAAGCACCTGAATTCTCGCTTACAAAGTCACTGGTCCTTGCCCCACAAATGGAGCAAGTCTCAATATCCTTCTCATCGCCCATAATACTCGCTAATATACACAAGCAAACTTCATAAAAAGGGTACTAAGTTTTACGTTTTATTAGTTTTATTATGATTATTTTTTGGAAATCCATAGTGCTAGAGAAATGGATTAGTATATCATAAACAATAAGCTCAATTTAATTATCTATTTCGCTTACTCACTTAATTACTTTTTTATATTCCTTAACCAGTTTATCCACGTGCTTCCTTATTGAGAACTTTGTATTGACTTTTTTGGCTTCTTTCCCAAGGGACGCCAAAATCTTTTTGTTTTCAAGAATATGAATAATATTTTCTTCAGGCATTGAAGAATATGTTTCTATAAAACCGGCAAACAATTCCTTAACCGGGATATTTCTGATTAAAACTGCTTTCCCAAAAGAAGCCGCCTCAATTATTACTAAACCAAAAGTTTCTGAGAAAGAGGGTAACCAAAACAAATCACACGCAGAATAAGCGCATGCCAAATCTTTTCCATAAAGCGGCTGGACAAACTGGAGATTCTTTGGGTGTTTCCCATTAACGAGCTCATTAATCTCATCCTTATTCTTTAAGTAAGGCAAATTAGGCACTCTGCCCACCCAAACAAAATTATACTGCGGGAGTTTCTTCGCAGCCTCAACAAAATCAAATATTCCTTTACGGTACTGGATTGAGGCAACGCAAAGAATAGTTTTTTTACCATTAAGCTTATACTTTTTTTTAAAATTACTTACTTCCTTACGAGTGGCTTTCGGTATCCTGTGTTTATCAAGCGGGTAAGTCAAATAAACAAGTTTATTTTTTAATAAGGGATTCTTTTTCAATTCATTAATTATGTGCGGGGCGGTCACAAAAACCTTCTCACAAGAAATGTAGAAAGTGCTTAACCCAAAGTCCATCATACTCAAAACCATGTCAGGAACAAGCCCCTGAAGCTCTCCTGAAGTCATGTGAGTGGAAGTGACAATCGGGGTGTAGGTTTGGTAAAGCTTGACCTTAGCCAAATTCTCCGGCCTGCAACTATGCACATGAACAATATCATACTTGTCAGTTATCTTCTCGTCCACTACAACCTTAATTCCTTTGCGTTTGTTTAGTTCCTTAGCTACAACATCCGCATAAACCCGTATCCCTGAATCGGGATTCTCATTAACAACGAACAAAATTTTCAAAATCTCACCAAATTTAACTTACTAAAAATAATTAAATAAATTTCTTTTTTATTTTTTGTTTTTTTTCTGAACACTCTTTTCTCCAAGCCCTTTAAACTGCAACGGGGAACCGAAAGCGAAAACGTTTGATGGAACATTTTCGTACACTACTGTTCCTGCTGAGATGAGCGCGCCATCCCCAATACTAACTCCTGGAAGAATAATTGCTCTGGCTCCAATCAAAACATTTTTCCCAATTTTTACCCCGCCGTACTTGAACTCATTTGTGGTGAACTCGTGGCACAAAACCAAGCATTCCATTCCAATAATACTTCCATCTCCAACCTCAATTAGTTCTGGAAAGAAGATATCAAATCCTGGGGCGGGCATTATTTGCACATTTTTGCCAATCTTTACCCCCATCCACTTAAAAAAAATTTGATTTGCCCCTGCGGGAAATTTGTTTGAGATTCTTGAAAGAAAATAATTTATTATTACCTTGTGTAAAGGTTTAAATTTCGTCCACGCGCTCGAACTCTTTCCTTCCTCTGTTTTTATTCTTTTAATGTCACGCATAAATCAACAACCCAAATACTTAATTCAAAATTATCTGAAATAAATAAACACAACTAAATTTGCTACAATAAATATTACTGTCGCCAGGTAAATTACTCTATAATTCTTTTTCATATCCGCTTTTGCCGGGTTAAGTATTCCGTCCATCATTAAAGGGACAAACAAAAGACAAACTATTATTGGAGCAATGTAAATCGCGGGCAAGTAACCAAGTGCCTCAAGCTTCAAAGTAAAATAATTTATGAACAAACCAATGTACGAAAGCGCGGCGAGAGCTATTGCTGAATAAGAAAGCATTTTTACTCTCTTTTCTGAAACGAGGGCAACAGTGCTCTTCATGTTAACCGCTAGATCATGGGTTTTTGAGAACAATCTGTACAAAGAATATCCACTGAACTGCATCCCTATAACAAATATTAATGGAAGAATTGGAGTTATTTGGGTGAAAAGCGCTGCACTTGGGACAAACAAAACTAATCCAGAAAAGTATCTAAACAGGGGATTAACCATTGAACCCGAAATCATATCAAATCCTTTCCTTGATTTTAATCTAAAAGGCCTCATTGTGTAGAGCCATTGGTTAAAAAACATTGCAAGAAGACACATTGCGAGTAAAAAATTATTTATTACAAATGCTATCCAAAAAGATATTACAATTAGCCCTATTGAAAAAATCATTCCCTGCAACGGAGAAACTTTTCCACTCGGAATAGGCCTTTTCTTTTTTATAGCGTGAATCAAATCAATCTTCCAATCTGTGTAATCATTTAATGCATAAAGTCCAGACCAAAGTAGCGCAACTGAGGCAAATCCTGCCACAAATATTTCAAAAGATACCCCGGCTTGATAAACGTAAAATGCGATTAACATCGCAAGAGTCATATTCAATAGGGGTTTACTCCATTCAATTGGTCGCCCTAACTCAACAAATCCTGCAAGTTTTTGAATAATAGAATACTTTGGAGAGTGCTTCTGGATTTGGTTTACTTTTTTAGAATTTTTTTTAGATTTTTTCACTTTCTTTGCCATCACAATCCCTCTCCTTAAATGATTTTTTAACTTAAAAATCCTTTCTGTACTCATCCCAAGTCATTGTTTTTCTTGTAAGCGCAAAACGTACCCCGCTGAGCAAGTGCCGATGAATTGGAATCTCTTTTTGTCTCCTTGCTGAGGTTTTGACAAACATTTTTTTATTAAACCCCAGTTTTCCCAAACCCCCAAGCCTTAGTGAGAGTTCCATATCCTCGCAAAGCATGTTCTTCTTTGGAAAACCGCCCGCTTTAATGTATTCTTTCTTTCTCGCGCCAAAATTGAACCCAGGAAAAATTGGGTAATGGATTAGAACGGAGCCGATTGATTGAATATTCCACCAATTGTAAAATAAATTTATTTTTACGGAGTCTTTTTCTATGTTGTCAAAAGGCCCCGTGCATGCGACAAATTCTTTTTTTGATAATTCTTCAACAAGCCCCTCTACCCAAGTGTTTGCCACAAAGGTATCAGCATCAACAAAACCCAAAATTTTTCCTTTAGCGTGCTTAACTCCAAAGTTACGTCCGAATCCTGCACCATTACGTTTGCAAACGACAACTTTGTCCGAGTATTTGCGCGCTATTTTTACTGTATCATCATTACTGCTAGAATCAGAAACAATAATTTCGTATTTTTCCCGAGGATAGGTTTGATTATTTAAAATTTTTAGAGTGCGTGCAATGTTTTTTTCCTCATTAAGAGTAGGAACTATTATTGAAGCGATAATTTTTCCCAAAACAAATCACTTTTCCACTGCCGCGCTTATGATTACTCTTTGCAAGAAAAAAAGGAACTACTGCCCAAAAAAGAAGGGGCAGTGAAAACGATTAAAGGATTTTATGCTCTAGCTCTCTGTCTTAGATATCTCTTTTTCCTTTTCATTCTCTTGGTTTTCTTCTTACACCATTTCCATCTTTGTCTAGCGTGGGTCTTCTTGAACCTGCTTGTGTCCTTTGTTCGTGTAGCCATTTTACTCACCATTAATTTAGAAAGATTGAAAGGAAAAAGCTTTATAAATCAATTTAAACGCCAAAAAATCGCAATTATTTTTTAGCTAAAATCATTTTTGCGAGTTCTACTTTCTCGTCCTCTTCAAGAGAGCAAATTATTTTCCTCATTAATTGTCTCTTTTGAACCTTGCTCATCGAGTGAAAATAGGACAATGCCATGTCTGCCATTCCGTCATTCATGCAGTAATTAGATTTTCCTTGCTTTTAACTCTTTTGCTGTCTTCACAAGTCCAAAGAAAAGAGGGGCTGGAGTTTCAAGCTTTGATTTTAGCTCAGGATGCGATTGAGTAGCTGTAAAATAAGGATGAACCTCTTTTGGAAGCTCAATAAATTCTACAAGTTTTCCATTTTGCGAGAGCCCGCACAAAACAAGCCCCTTTTCTTCAAGCGTTTTGTGGTAACTTGGATTAACTTCAAACCTGTGCCTGTGTCTTTCTGAAGCAGTATCGCTTTTGTACAACTCAGACACAATGCTTCTTTTTTTCAATACCGCTTCATAAGCTCCAAGCCGCATTGTTCCTCCCTTATCAACAACATTCCTCTGCTCATCCATCAAAGTGATTACTTTGTTTTCAGTATCAGGGTTCATTTCAGTAGAATTAGAATCACTTAGCCCGCAAACATTTCTTGCATACTCAATAACAGCGGCCTGCAGACCAAGGCAAATTCCAAGGAAAGGAATTTTGTTTTCCCTCGCGTGCTTTATTACTTGGATTTTTCCTTCCCACCCCCTATTACCAAAACCGCCTGGAATAATTATTCCATCAAGCCCCTTAACAGCATCAGCAATGCTTTGCTTTTTGTTCTCAATACTTTCAGTATCAATCATCGAAACACAAACTTCCACGCCCAAATTTGCCGAGCAATGGTGAAGCGCTTCAACAACGCTTGCGTAAGAGTCCCCTAGAGCCGTGTACTTTCCGCAAATCCCAATGCTTACTTTTTTTTCATCATTGCCGCACTTAATATCAACCATTTTTTGGGCAAGTTTATTCCACTCCGAAAACCCATCCTGCGGAACTTTTAGATGAATTTTTTTCTCAATTATTTTTCTGATCCCCTGCTTTTCAAGCTCTCCTGGAATTAAATAAACTGAAGAAACATCAATCGCTGTAATTACGGCGTCCTCATCAACATTGCAAAAGAGCGCGATTTTCTTTTTTATTTTATCACTAAGATATTCGCTGCACCTGCACGCAACCACATCAGGCCAAATTCCTATTTCATTTAATGATTTAACACTCAATTGGGTGGGTTTTGATTTTTGTTCATGAACCCCAGTAGGGATTGGGACATAAGAAAGATGAACAAACATTACATTCTCTCTTCCTTGTTCCCATGCAAGCTGCCTTACCGCTTCAAGGTACAATCCATTCTCAAGATCCCCGACCGTTCCCCCAATTTCTACCAAGAGTACATCGCACTTCTCTTCTTTTGCAATATTATAAAACCTGCTTTTTATTTCGTCAGTAACATGTGGAACGAATTGAACTGTTTTTCCTAAAAATTCTCCTTTTCTTTCTTTTTCCAGAATTGATTTGAATATTTTCCCCATCGTGAAGTTCCAGTTTCCTTTTGCTGTAACCCCCATGAATCTCTCATAGTGCCCAAAGTCCATATCGCACTCAGTGCCATCATCAAGAACAAAAACCTCTCCGTGCTCAACAGGATTCATCGTTCCAGGATCAACGTTAAGGTAACCATCACACTTAACCGCGGCACACTTGTATTGAGAAGAAAGCAATTTTCCAATAGAAGCAGTTAATACCCCTTTTCCTAAGCCAGAGATAACCCCTCCGGTAACGATAATAAATTTGGTCACCTAATAACCCCACCAGTAATCATCAGCACCTCCTTCTGTTTAAATATGTTCTCATCAATTTTTTTGTTTGAAAAGATTAAAATACTCCAAAGATGATAAAAGTTATTGCACCCAAAAGGTTTTTTTTATGAAAATTAAAATGCTCTTTGCCTTGCTTATTTTGGCACTGCTTTTTATTGGTTGCACGCAGCAAACAAGCGACACAAATAATCAAACCCAAAACATCACAAACACAAATACGCCTACTGCTGTCCCACCCACTTCACAGTACACAAAAAGTGAGGTTTCAACTCACTCAACCGCAAGCGACTGCTGGATGATTCTTAATAACAAAGTTTACGATTTTACAAAATATATCAGCTCTCACCCCGGCGGGAATAAAATGATTGTTGTGTGCGGTAAAGACGGAATAAGTATGTTCAACGCCACCCCACATTCCGCATTCGCTTCAATGCTTACAAAAGATTATGAGATTGGGGTTTTGAAATAAATAAGTTTATTATGTGTTTGTAAAATAATCCTCTCGGTGATTTAATGTCAATGATTGATCCCTCAATGATTCCAATTATTTTTGGTAAACCCTTATACATTTGGGGAGGAGTAATAGCAATTGTGCTACTGCTTGTAGTTTTCACCATAGGGTATTTGCTCAATGCAGGAAAAATCTCAATTGATTTAAAGTGGCACAAGTATCTCGCTTACCTCGCCGTATTTTTCGCGCTGGCACACGCAATAGTTGCGATTTTGATTTATTTCTGAAAATCAAGCGAAACTATTTCTTTGCTTTTCCTTGATTTTTTACGGATTCAAGCGCTTTTGCAAGTTCGTCAGCGTCAGCCAAGTAATAATGCTTTATTGGTTTCAAGTTAGCATCCAACTCATAAACTAAAGGAATCCCTGTCGGGATATTTAGTTGAACAATTTCCTTTTCAGCAACATTGTCCAAGTGCTTTACAAGCGCCCTTATACTGTTTCCATGAGCGGCAATAATAATTTTTTTACCTTTCTTTATCTCAGGAACAATTTCCTTATCCCAATAAGGCATTACTCTTGCAACAGTATCCTTCAAACATTCAGCAACGGGCAATTCTTCTTTAGGGATATTTCTATAAATGGGATCATTTCCAGGAAACATTTTGTCATTTTTGCTTAATTCAGGCGGTCTTGTATCATAACTCCTTCTCCAAACTAACACTTGTTCTTCGCCGTACTTTTCAGCCATTTCAGATTTATTCAATCCTTGGAGTGCGCCGTAATGCCGCTCGTTTAAACGCCAAGATTTTTTTGTTTCAATTTTAGTTAGCCTCATTTCTTCAAGCACAATATCCAATGTCCTATTAGCTCTTTTCAAAACTGAGGTAAAAGCCAAGTCAAAAGAGTAATTCTCTTTTTTCAAATTTTGCCCTGCTTTCTTTGCCTCTTCAATCCCCTTTTCCGATAAATCGACATCAACCCACCCAGTAAATTTGTTTTCTTTATTCCAGGTGCTTTCCCCATGCCTTAGCAAAACAATCTTATACATTCAATCAACTCCAATGCGCGTCTTTCGCATTGCTCTGTATAATAAAAATATGAATTAATCCTTTTTATTCTAATCGTTGTTTGATTTTGGCATGGTTGAACTGTATTGCTCTTGGTGTAAAGGACTTCCTGAGTCAAAAGAAGCCCTTAAACTAATCAAAAATAGTGGCTTATTTGCAGGAATGGAATTAAGCAACACTGATTTGCAGGCTGACAAAATATTAGAAGCAAATCTTAAAGTAAGCATTCACAATCCCATTAGGGAATTCAACATGAACCTTGATAATGAAAACTTTTCTAAAGTATTTAATTTGAATCCGCAAATACTCGCCTCATGTGATAAATCCAGCCTTCCTTTTGTGAGTTTTCATACTACTAATCTTCTTTTCCTCGACAGAACAATTCCTTATGAGGAGTTACTAAAAAACGCCATAACCAACTTGAATTTTTTGGATAATAAACTTTCAAAAAATATTATTTTTGAAACTGGTTGCGGATTTGCGCCCGAGGCAAAATTACCTTTCCCCAAAACCTTCTATATGTGCACTCAACCAGGTTTTGCAAAAAAAATTCTTTCAAAAACTAACGCCGGAGTGCTAATGGATATTTCTCATGTTGTCGCTAGCGCATCAGCGCACAAATTGTATAATAATTACCCTAATGAAATTAAGGATTTCTTTTTGGATTATCTAAAAATTTGTGCGAAACGAACTTACGAAATCCACCTTAACTCAACAAAAATATATCCTAATGGGAGGTATATTGACAGGCATTTTCCGCTTGACCCTTCAAGTGCAGAAACCCAACTCGCGTTTGAGTTGACCGCCCTCGCAATTAAGGCCTGCCCAAAACTTGAAATGATTGTCCTCGAAGTAGAACCAAACCTCGAACCTGTGCCTCACGCAAAGCTACTAATAAAACAAGCGCAAATTGTAGAAAAATATGTTCTCGATTAAACAATTGAAACACTAGTAAGTTTTGTTCGCCCAATAAATTTTACTATTTCAAACCAAATAATACTTGAGAATGAAACAACAAATGCTAGTGCAAAATCGAGCATTGTTATTTGAGCGAATCTAAAAGACTCCTGCAAGAAAGGAACGCTTAGCGCAGCGGCTAAAACAAACATTGCCCCAAAAAGAATTATCATTAGGAAAGAATTTTTTTCTTTGAAAGAAGTTATTAACGAAGAATCCCATGACCTGTTTGTTAGGATTAAGAAAAGGTTTGAAAGAATTAATGTGCAAAACCCCATCGTCCTTGCATAATTTTCATTTCCTGTTGTTGCAAAGGAAAGGTAAAACACCGCAAGAGTGAAAACAAGGCTCGTTAAACCCTGAAGAGTGCTTATGAAAATAGTTTTCTTGCTGAATATCTTCTCTTTTGGGTCGCGTGGTTTTCTTTTCATAACATTTTTTTCTTCAGGCTCTGCCTCAAAAACTATTGAACAAGCCGGATCAATTATCAGCTCCAAAAAAAGCACGTGCACCGGCAAAAACATTAAAGGGAGATCAAAAATAACCGTGAAAAGAGCGGTTCCCGCTATTGGAATGTGAACAGCAAGAACGTAAGCCATTGCTTTTCTTATATTATCAAAAATTCTTCTTCCCATCCTTACCCCGTTAACTATTGAAACAAAATCATCATCAGTAATAACTATTGAGGACGCTTCTCTTGCAACATCAGTTCCTCTTTGTCCCATCGCAATTCCAATATGCGCTGCTTTTAGTGCAGGAGCATCATTCACTCCGTCCCCAGTCATTGCGACAATTTCGCCGTTTGCTTTTAGGGCCTCAACAAGTCTTAACTTTTGGTCGGGAGTAATTCTTGCAAAAACATTAATTTTTTTTATCGCAACAGCCAATTCATTATTGCTCATTTCCCTTAACTCATGCCCTGAAAGATGCTTATCAGGATTGTTTAAACCGATTTGCTTTGCAATGTTTATTGCGGTTCCTGGAAAATCCCCCGTAATCATTATTACTCTTATTCCCGCAGTATAACAATCCTTAATCGCACTTTTAATTCCCGGACGAATTGGGTCCTCAAAACCCAAAAGACCAACAAATTCAAACTTAAAATCGTGCTGATCCTTTGGCAAGTTAGATGAAGCCTCTGCTTTTGCTACCCCGATAACACGCAACCCTGATTTTGAAAACTCAGCAGCTTTAGCAAGAACCTTTTTTTCTTCAGCGGCGCTCAAATGGCACAAATCAGCAATTGATTCCGGTGCTCCCTTTGCAGCAACGATGTGTTCTTTTTTGTTTGGAGAATCCCACACATGTGAAACTGATAAAAGTTCGGGAGAAAGAGAATATTCTTTAAGAAGGTTCCAGTTTTTGTGAATGTGGTGAGTGTTCCCAAGCGTCCTATACCCGATTTCAGTCAAGGCTTTCTCCATCGGATCAAAAGCCTCTTTTTGGCTGGCTAAAACCCCATACTCAATAGTTTCATGAAACTCGCTAGGAATTTTCGGCGTTTTTGAGAGCCACAAAAAAGAGTTGTTGGAATAAATAGCACGCAAAGTCATTTTGTTTTGGGTAATTGTTCCTGTTTTGTCAGTGCAAAGAACAGTTGCGGACCCAAGCGATTGAATCGCAGTGTTTTTCCTTGTAAGAACTTTCTTCTTGGACATCCTCCACGCTCCAAGCGCAAGGAAAACTGTGAGCACAACAGGAAACTCTTCAGGCAGAATTGACATCGCGAGAGTAATTCCAGTAAGCAGACTCTCTACCCAATTATTTTTCAAAAAACCGTAGCTTAAAACAATTATTACAAATAAAATTATTGCAACCACAGTAAATTTTTTTGTTAAAGAATCAGTTTCTTTTTCCAATAAGGACCGCTCAACTTTTACTTCTTTTAAGGATTTTCCTATTTTTCCCATCTCTGTACTCATTCCTGTTCTTTTAATTATAGCAATTCCCACTCCAGAAACAACAAGCGTGCCTGAGTAGGCGAAAGGCAATGAATCTCCCCCTGGTTGAACAAATTGCGCGTCAAAATCGCTTGAATGACTTTTTGTGACGGCAACTGATTCTCCTGTGAGAAGACTCTCATCAATTGAAAGGTTTGAACAGTCAACTAAAACACAATCCGCAGGAACCCTGTCCCCTTCCGAAAGAATAACCACATCCCCTTCAACAACCTCTCTCCCAGCAATTCTTTTCGCAACACCATTTCGATAAACCAGTGCACGAGGGCTTGAGAGGTCCCTTAATGCTTCAACTGCCCGCTCTGTTTTATTTTCCTGATAAAAAGTAATTCCAATAACAATGAAAAGCGAAATTAAAAGAAGCAGCGCTTCCCTCAAATCACCCAAAAATAAATAAATCATTCCGCAGGAAATAAGCAGAATAAATATGGGCTCTACAAGAATATTCAGGATTATTGAAAAAATAGTTTTCTTTTTTTCAGCCTCAAGCTCATTAAATCCGTTCTCTTTCAACCGCGCCGCTGCTGTTTCTTCAGATAAGCCTCTAAGATTTAAAGAATTTAGTGTTTCTGATACGCTTTGCAAAACAAGTCACCGAGTGGAAATATTAATGGAAAAGAAGTATAAAAGTATATCCAAAACTGGAGAAGTTAAATAATTTGGGAAGCTTTTGCCCCCCCAAAAAAATATGCTACCCCTATTGGTTTGTTTATGGGTTTCTAAAATTCTTGCCAGCATACTTCGCTTTACTCCCAAGCTCTTCCTCTATTCTCATGAGCTGGTTGTACTTTGCGAGTCTTTCGCTTCTGCAAGGAGCCCCGGTTTTTATTTGACCAGTTCTTAATCCAACAACAAGGTCCGCAATGAAAGAGTCTTCAGTCTCCCCGCTTCGGTGCGAAACCATTACTCCCCACCCTGCCGCTTGAGCCATCTTGCAAGCATCAATTGATTCAGTAATACTTCCTATTTGATTTACTTTCAATAACAAAGAGTTGCAGGCTTTCTTTTCAATTCCCATTTTGATTCGCTTAACATTTGTAACTAGCAAATCATCCCCCACTATTTGAACATTTTTTCCAATAAGGGCAGTTAGTTTCGCGTAGGAATCAAAATCATCCTGATCAAACGGATCCTCTATTGAAACAATATCATAATTCTTTGCAAGGTCAGCGTAGTAAGCAACCATCTCTTCCCCACTTTTCCAAGTAGCTTCCTTGCTTTTGAAAGTCAAGTTGTATTGTTTCTTTTCAGCGTCATAAAATTCGCTAGCAGCCACATCCATTCCAATCCTTACTTTTCCTTTGAAACCCGCTTTCTCTATTGCTTGAGTTAAAAGATTAAGTGCTTCTTTAGCATTATTAACGTTAGGAGCAAAACCGCCCTCGTCCCCCGCGTTCACTGCGTTTTGTCCGTACTTTTCTTTTATAATTCCTCTAAGCGTGTGAAAAACTTCAGTCCCATATCTTAGCCCTTCAGCAAAAGTAGGAGCATCAACAGCAAGCAGCATAAATTCTTGCATTGCAAGTTCATTTCCCGCATGCTTTCCTCCATTAATAACATTAAAACTTGGAACAGGAAGAATTACTTCTTTTACTCCAGCAAGATCAGCAACATGTTGATAGAGAGAAACTTTTTTCGCCTCAGCCCCAGCTTTACACACCGCCATTGAAACAGCCAAAATCGCGTTCGCTCCAAAAGAGGATTTATTTTCAGTCCCATCAGATTTAATCATCACAGCATCAATTTCTTTTTGTTTAGTTGGATCCATTCCTAAAACTATTGGCGCAATTTTTTTGTTAACATTCTCAACCGCTTTTAGAACCCCTTTTCCCATATATCTTTTTTTATCCCCATCTCGCAGCTCAAGCGCTTCATAAACCCCAGTACTTGCCCCACTAGGAACAGCCGCCCTAAACAAACCGTTCTCTGTAATCACATCGCACTCAACAGTAGGATTTCCTCTCGAATCCAAAATCTCTCTTGCTTTCACATTCAATATCTTAGCCATTAATTTCACCTCAAAACAAAAACCTTTACAACTACAAGCAAAGAGCGAAGGGTTTTTATTTGTTATAAAAACCCCAAGGAGTTTTTATTTCTATAAAAACCATGGGGGGATTTTATTTTTTATAAAAACCTAAAAATATTTTTAACTATTGTGAAAATCTAATAAAATTTTTATTTAACTAACTGGAATTTACATTACCCCACAGTATCAAGCAATAAGTTTCTTTTTGTACTTGTTTTCCTCATCTGCTTGCTCCTTAATGAACCTCAAGTGAGCTTCTTTTGTTTTAGCGTCAACAAAAATGTGGGCCTTTGATTTAAAAAAATCTATCTTCTTGTACAAATCATCAATCCCTGAAAACAGAGGCATTGAAACAAAATCAACTCCTCGTTCGTAAAAATCCAGCGCATCATAATAATGAGCTGCGGTGGCAAAGATTCCGACTTTTGGGAAATCCTTAGTTATCGCATCAATAAAAGCAATTGCTTCCTTTCTATTAACCATTGCTATCACAACAATTTTTGCGTCATCAAGATCTAGTTGCTCAAGCAACTCAGCATCCTCGCTAGTACCATACACAAAAGGCAAATTATCCTTCTTCCCCTGCATTACCACCTCTGGGTCCGAATCAACAATCAAAACCTGGTGATTAATTTTTAATTTCTTTGCGAGTTTTCTTCCAATCAACCCTCCTCCAATTATCACTACATGATTGATAAGCTTCTTTTTTTGCGGAAAATTTCTCATACTTTCTATTTTTGAATTCAATAATTTAATTTCATCAATTTTGAATAACCTGTTCAAGTGAAGCGTAACAAAGTTTGACGCTTTAGGAGAGAAATTCATCAAGTGAGGGGTCACAATCATTGAAAACGCAACTATTGTCACAATGAAAGAGAATAGCTCGCTACTAAATACCCCCGCGCTAAATGCAAGACCTGCAATAATAAAACCAAACTCGCTCGCCTGAGCTAAACCAAACCCAAGCTCAAGTCCCAACCTGCTCCCGTAACCTGAAAGAAGGCCCACAAGGAAAAAAACTATCGGCTTAAAGAGGAAAATTATTAAAATGATTAACGCCATAAGCGCAGGATTCACTGAACCAAAAGAAAAACTTAGTTCCGCTCCAAGCGCAACAAAAAATATTGTTAAAAAGAAATCCCGAAGAGCGCGAATCTTTGAATAAATTGCCGTGTTATATGGAAGATTATTTAACGCAAGCCCGCCAATAAACGCCCCTATCGTTATTGGTATTTCTAAAATAAAACTAACGCTAATAAAAAGAAGCGCTGTTGAAATGCTTGAAAGAAAAAAAAGCTCATTCTCTTTTGCAGCAATGTTAAATAATTTTGGAAAAATATATTTGTTCGCAAGAAGCGCAATTATTACAAGAGCTATTGATTTTGCAAAAATCGGCAAAAAGAAAGCAGGGTTAGTTATTTGGGAAACATTTTCAAGAAGAGGGACAAAAAGTATAACCAAAAAATCCTGAATCAATAATATTGAAATCATTATTCTTCCATTCAACGTATTCGTTTGCTTTGAATCCGCAAGAAGCTTAATCACAATCATTGTGGAAGAGAAAGCAAGGATGGTTCCAACAAAAAGAGCCTGCTGAAGAGAGAGGAGTCCAGTAAATTTTGTTAATAAAACAGTTACTCCAATTACCCCAACTACTTGAAGAAGAGTCCCTACAACAAGAGACTTACCCGTTCCAAGCAAACGCTTAACTGAAGTTTCAATCCCTATTGAAAAAAGCAAGAAGGCCGCTCCAAGCTCTGAGAGAAGCTGTATTTCAGGAGTAACTTCCTTAATCCCAATATCAAAAGGCAAATTCAACCAAGAAAAATTCATTCCACCCAAAACAAGCGGGCCTATTATTATTCCAGCCACAATATAAGCAAAAAGATTGGGTTGTTTTAATTTTCTAAGCAACGCACTCACAAGAGTCGCTGCCACAATTATCTCAACGAGCTGAACAAAAAGCGCGGCGGCCAACATAAAATCACTTGCAATAAAGGCTACTTAGTGGGAATGAAAATGCATTTAAAGACTCGCTTTTTTTAGAAAAAATGCCAATTTTTTTGAAAACCCCAATTTATTTTATAGCTTTTTGTTTCTGCAATTCCCAAAGCTTCTGATAAATGCCGGATTTGTTTGATAATTCCGAATGCGTCCCCACTTGAATTATTTTTCCTTTCTCCATCACCACAATCTTATCCGCCCTCATTATTGTGCTCAGACGGTGAGCAATAATTATTGTAGTTTTACCTTTCATTAAATCAAAAAGACCCTTTTGAATATCCCTTTCCGTCACAGAATCAAGAGAGGAAGTAGCTTCATCCAGAACCAATACTTTTTTACTCGCAAGAATCGCTCTTGCAATACTCAAACGTTGCTTCTCGCCCCCAGAAAGCTTAATTCCCCTCTCCCCAACAACAGTCTTCTCCTTCTCAGGAAGAGAAGAAACAAAATCGTAAAGCTTCGCAACCTTAAGCGCTTTGAAAACTTCCTCTCTTGAAGCCTCAGGCCTTGAGAACAAAACATTATTGTAAATAGTATCATTAAACAAAACACACTCCTGCGGAACAATACTAAGCTCAGACCTTAAAGAATCCTGATTCAGCGAGCGCACATCATTCCCATCAACAAGCACAAACCCGCTTTTCACATCATAAAGCCTGTAAAGAAGCTTAACCACCGTAGTCTTACCCGCACCGGAGTGACCCACAAGAGCAACCTTTTCATTTGGATTAATTTTCAAACTAAAATCAGTTAGAACCTCTTTACGCCCATAAGTGAAAGAAACCCCCTTAAATTCAATAGAGCCTTTAGAAATTTTTATTTTTTTTGCATTAGGAGCATCTGCTACCTCGCGCTTGATTTTCTTGTACTCAACAATGCTCTGCATATCACTCATTGCCTCATACACTCTCCTTACCCCCCACATGAACTCAAACAACGGGAAAATAAGCGCAGTGTAAGAAGCATAAATAAAAACAAGCGAACCCACGCTCAACTCCCCCGCCATAACCCTACTAAGAGTGACATACATCAAAAGAATTGTTCCAGCGCCAAAAATTATTACGAAAACAGAATCAATCCAGGAGTAATAACTCCAAAACTTCATGTAAGCATCATAAGTAGTATTGGCGATTTCAGAAAACAAGTTGCTCATTCTCTTTTCTTTACCAAAATGCTTTATTGTTTCAATGTTCGTAAAAGTGTCACTGATAAAACCCTTCTCATAATCTTCAGCCTCGTTTCTTATTAGGTTTGCTCTTTGTTGTTTTTCAAGAATAAAAACGCAATAAACCATAAACGTTGCTGATGCCAACAAGACAATTATTCCTGCAGAAAAATCAAAAAATGCTATTGCGGCGAAACTAAATACAACCTTAACTACAAGAGGAGTGCCGTGATAAGTCAAAAAGTCAGTAATCGTTTCCATGCTCTTACTACTCCTAATAAGCCTAGAAATCATGCTCCCTGTCCTGTGAGTAGTGTGAAAACTATGCGAGAGCATAATCAAATGGTCAAAAATATCCCTCTTAACATCAAACATTATTTTTCCTTCAAGAATATTAAGCCACCAAATACGACAGAATCTTGCGAGAGCCAAAACAAGAACCGAGACAAAATAAACTCCTGCGAAGAAAAGAATTGATGAAATAAAATTCTCTTGAGTAATTTTGAGTGCGGAAAGGTCCGTCGCGTAATCCACTACTAGCTTAAACAAATAGTTGTGCCCTAGCTCAATCACTGCCTGAAGAATTATGCAGAAAATTATTACTGCAAATAGCCCCCAATAAGGGGATGCTAGTTTATAATAATAAGAAGCATTGTCTTTCCAATTAATTTTTTCACCAAGCGAATCCATGCTTAATAATTATTATTTTAAGTATTAAAACCAATACTAAAAATGAAAAACTTGACGAAGAGCGCTTCGACAACTAATATACTCGCCTTCTTCAAAGACCAACCCATCAAAACTATTTAATTTCCTTAAGATTGAATGGAGTCTCTTGGTAAACGTAATAATTAAGCCAGTTGCAATAAATCAAATTAGCGTGAGCCCTCCAAGAAACAAGAGGCTCTCTTTTTGGATCATTGTTTGGAAAATAATTCTTGGGCATAGCTATTTTCAAACCCTTAGCCAAATCCCTTTCATACTCTTTCTTCAATGTTAGAACATCATACTCCGAATGCCCCGTGATAAAAAATTGCTTACCATCCCTGCTCGCAACCAAATAAACCCCGGACTCACTAGATTCAGAAAGAATCTCAAGCCCCTTAACTTTCTCAATATCCTCTCTCCTTACTTCAGTGTGTCTTGAATGAGGGACAAAAAATACATCATCAAATCCCCTAAGTAACTTAACATGCTTCTTGTTCAATTTGTGTTCAAAAACCCCAAACATTTTTTCTTTCAATGGATACTTGCTAATTCCATAATGATAAAAAAGCCCTGCTTGTGCCGCCCAACAAATGTGAAAAGTTGAGAACACATTGTGCCTACTCCACTCCATTATTTCAACAAGCTCAGCCCAATAATCAACACTCTCAAAATCCATATTCTCTACCGGCGCACCCGTAATAATCAACCCATCAAACTTCTTATTTTTTATTTCATCAAAATATTGGTAAAAAGTACCCAAGTGATCCTTTGAAGTGTTTTTTGACTCATGACTCCTCGGGTGAATAAAAGTCAAATTAGTCTGAAGCGGAGAGTTTCCAATCAACCGCAAAATCTGAGTTTCTGTCGTAATCTTATCAGGCATCAAGTTCATTATCAGAATCTCAAGAGGCCTGATATCCTGCTTAATCGCCCGCGAGTGTTTCATTACGAAAATATTCTCTTCCTCAAGAACCCTAACCGCTGGCAAATTATCAGGAATATTTATTGGCAAAATCTCACCCAACTCGTTCAATACATTAACAATGATGATTTTTTAATCATCTCTTTTCAACGGCAACAACAAAAAACTATTTCTTTTCTAGCAAAATACGATCCTCTTTTTTGCCATGATTAAGCCAGTGCCTTATTGCGTCCTCTACAGTGTGTACGTTGCTTTTCTTTAAATCGGGATACCGCTTCAAATAATCCTCCCAGTCATATTTAACACCAGTCTCTTTTTCCAATTCATCCACCATCTCAATCTTCAACTTGCTAACAATTTTTGTACTCTCTTCGCCCCTTGCCAAAAAGTAATTATTCACATCATCAAAAAGTTTTGACTTTTTTGAAGCCCATTCAAAAACCCCGTCCTTATTTTTTTTAATGTCCTTTTTAGGATCAAAATCATGCTTTATTAGAACAATTTGTCTCTCATTATAAAACCTGTTCTGCTTTTCTCCATGCCAAAGATGAACAATTATGCCATCAATGTAACCAAGACTATTCTTTGAATTTTTTCTCGCCTTAATCACCCATCTTTTGTAAGCTCTAGCTAATTTAATTGAGAGCCGTTGAAATATCCAAGCAGTATTATTATAGGAAAATCCAAAAAACATATAAGTGTCGCCAGACCCTATAATCCCCAAATCAAAAAACCCCACTCTTTCAATATATTCTCTTCTTGCCGCCCACACATATCCCGGATGGCGGCAATCCGAAATGCTATTTAATATATTTTTGTTTGAATACCAATACACTGAGCCAAAAGCTTTTTTCCCAGTAAGATAACCATACTTGTAATCAGCCTCATTAATTTTCTTAAACGGACTCTCACCATTTTTTAACTGAATTGAAAGTCTAAACGGATGAACAATAATATAATCCTCAAGAGCCTTTGCTGTTTTCTTTACCCACCCATTATCCAAAAAAACAATGTCCGAATCCATCCACACTACTTTATCACAATCTTTTGGCAAATGCTTTAAAGCAATAGAAAGCAAAGCTTCTTTCTGCCACATTGTGCTTTTTTTTCTATCCGCCCTTAACTGAACAAGAATTTCTGCATCATTTTTCTTTATTTCAAAAGGAGATTCATCAAATTCTAATTCCACAACAATAATTTTGAGCCCCTGTTTTTTCAATGATTTTCTAAACAATACAAAATTTTCATACTTGTTCTTGTAACCCATCGGATTAAAATAAGCCACAATCCCCCAAATTGCCCCTGGAAGTTTTTTTGGAAATTTTTTGTAATGATTCATGGTTTTTTCTAAAACCATTCTTTCTTTAGAATCACTTTTATTGGAATTCTTCCCCTTCTTTCTATTTAGCAAACGCACCTCTCTTTCCTCAAAAACTCCATGCTTTGCCCAGTGAACAAACGCTTGACTCTCACTAAGAACACCGTTCGCCTTCAAATCAGGATACCTTTCCAAATAATCTTTCCAATCATAAGCTTTGCTTGAAACGAACCCCTTCTTTTCCAAAATCCTGCTTTCAGGATTCCCGTGCATAAACCAGTGTTCAATTGCCTGCCAGTCCTTAACTATCCCATTCGCTTTCAAATCAGGATAACGCTTCAAATACCCCTTCCAATCAAGCCCTTCCTTTTTTTCCCTAACCTTAAAACCTTTTTTAACAGGAACCACTTCGTTTGGAACAAACAACACCCTTGAAATAACTTTTTCTTTATTCCCGCCAAGAAGCGCTAGGTTTTTTTGCACCGCAACATCAGAATAATTTTCCAAAGATGGATTCTTTGGGTGGTTTTGATGAAAAACCAAAACTGATTTAGTCGCATCAATAACCGGCTTTCCTGAAACAATTGCATTATGGAGAAACCAATTATCCCAATAATATTTCCCAACCACCAAATCAGGAACCTTATCAAAATAATTTTTGTTAAACAAAAAATAATCTTTTGCCAAAGAATTATTTGGATTAGAATTTAGAAATAATTTGTTAGCCCAATTCCCCCTAAATTCAATTAATTTATCAACACTTACATCATTCCTTACCCCAGTAACAAAAAAACCAACCTTTTTCTTTTTCAGAAAAACAGCTAATTTATTTATGCTATTATCAGCAAACAAAATATCCGAATTAACATAAAGCAAAACATCCGATTTAGCAAGTTCCTTCGCTTTTTGAAACATCTCGCTCGCAAGAGGACAAGAGCACTCATCAACAGCCACATTCGGAACATGAATAAACCCATACTTCAGACAAGCCTCCTTTACCCCCGCCTCGTTCCCAAAAACAATCACTTCAGGCCGGGGCTTAAGAATATCCCAATTAGAAAAAGCATTATTCTGAATCACTCTAATTTGATGATTAGTAAAAGGCTTAGCCGTAGTAAAAATAGTTAATAACGGCGCGACACGCCCCTTGTTTTTTTCCATCATGTTTATACCCCAATTCGCCATATAATTACACCAATAACCGATAAACCAATCAATCAGACCCCAACCCATATTTAAACAATTCTTGAGCAAAATATGCAAAACAAATTTTTCCCAATGCTTCAAAATATAATCCCGTTAAAGAATTTTCTTTATTTCCTCATAAACCTCCTCAGGATTAAGTTTGAAATTTTGATTTTCGCTCCTTGTAATTTTTAGCGTATTAGCAGTGGTCTTGGGAGTAAATTCTTCATTAGAACGAATAATGCAAAACTTCATTTTAAGCTGTTCAGCAGGATCTTTACTTGAGTTAATAAAAGAATGAGGACTAAGGTAAACAACGCTTGTTTTTTCAGGATTGCAATAAACAAGGTTTGTTGAACTAGAACCTGAAATTAGCATAACACATTTCGCATTCTTAAAAATCCCAACTTGGTCCTTAAAAGAAATTCCGCTCAACTCATATTTCTTAAAACTAATTCCCTTGCCCAACAAATAATTTAACACTTCCTCTTGATTCAACAATTTCCTGTGATCACTATCGTCTCGACTAATGTAGATAAATTCATGCGGCACCGGATTTTTTTCTACTCTTTTATTTACATATTTTGCTGTAAAAGGCAATGGTAAGCAACCCGCAGTAGAAGTCAGGGTAGTGGTGTAAATTTTTTTGTCTGTTTTGTACAAAAAGTTTTTTTCAGCAAATATTATTTGAAATTTTTCCAGGTTTTTCTTGAATATTAAATCAACCGCATCATAAAACGTCCTTGACGCACCACGCCCCCAACTAAACAAAATAACTGTATTTTTTGGGTTTAATTCATCAAACAATTTAAAAGAATCATACATAATCATTTGAGCAAATGTCTCATTATGAAGATGCCAATACTGATTAGCAAGACTAATATGCAGCAAGTTTTTTCCAGAAATTTCAATTACTCCCCCAATACTTAACTTTCCCAAATCGCCGCGCTTATAAAAAGAAGTTCTTTCACCTGATGCCTCC
>Ga0247841_10004797_pt1 | contig 22729 bp, 18 predicted proteins | sample LaCruzMarch2015__2_FD_192410 | JGI IMG/M metagenome (GOLD analysis project Ga0247841, IMG submission 192410) | Freshwater microbial communities from meromictic Lake La Cruz, Castile-La Mancha, Spain - LaCruzMarch2015_18m | ecosystem: Environmental > Aquatic > Freshwater > Lake | place: Spain... | reverse complement strand
AAGAATTTAGAAGTCAGAAGTGAGAATTCAGAATAAACATCCCATTCTGACTCCTGTTTCCTGACTCCCCCTGGCCGCCGTAGCCGTATCCGCAAAGGCGGCGGCCCCCTACTTAATCCAGCCCCAGCGCGGCGAGGTGAAGGGCCAATGTACGACAGAGGCCGGGCCAAGCAGGTTACGCTGGGGGACAGGTCCCCAATAACGGCTATCAAAACTGTTAAAGCTATTGTCTCCCATGGCGTAATAGTAGCCAGGAGCAAGGAGCACCATGTCATTCTCCGTAGCCAGGGTTCTTCCTGGGTCACTGTAGCGGAGGTTACCACTAGGATTAAAGCCCGCATAGGCAGGCGCCCAATCACCGATCTTCTCCATGCGGGCGATCTGTCCGATGCGTTCGGGTTCCATGACTGCCTCACCATTAACCACCAGCTTGGGCGCTTTGATTTGGAGGGTGTCGCCGGGCGTGCCGGTCATACGTTTGATATAGTGAGTCCCCTGTTGCAGATGGTTAATACCAGAGGTCGAGAAGACCATGATCTCACCGCGTTGGGGATGACAGAAGTTCCACTTCCAGCGATTCACAAAGAGGAAGTCGCCCGAGCAAATCACGCCTGACCAAAGCACATCACCAGCTTTAACCGTCTGCCCGTTGCGAACGCCGCCTTTGAGTCCTGTCATGCCAAATTCGACAACGTCGTTCGGTACATAGTAGGCTTTACCCGCGACCACAACAGGTGTGTAGCCAGGCTTTTTGCTAGAATCGCTAGCTGATATCCTAACCGTGCCACGATCCTTGGTACGGATGATCTTAAAAGACTCGCCTGTGATCAACCATTTGCCAAACTTCACGGGCTGCTGATCAAGCCATGTCGCATCCGAGGCAGGACGCGGTTCCGAATGAATCCCATAGAGCGTGGGTTGCATAGAGCCAGTTGGAATTTTGAAGGGCTGATAGAAGTAGGCACGAAAGGCCATGGCCACACCGATGGCAACCACAAGCACGTCGAAGTTCTCACTCCACCACGAGTAGGACTTGGGTGGGTTCAGCTTGGTCAGGCAGGCATCAAGAGCCTCTCCCTCCTTGACCATGGACTCCATATCACTGCCATCCACGACAGCCTTCACGCGCCCGACATGTTCGTCGAGAAAGCTGAGCTGAGTAGCCGTCATGACATCTTCCCGACTGGCACGCAAGGTGTGTGCATGATGTAAGAGTGTCTTGAGCTGCTTACGTAATTTGCGTCGTTTAAAAAATTCCATGGTTAGTTTTTCCGCATTCGCCTATTCATCATCCGCGGTACCCTTTAATACGGCGATGAAGGCCGACTGCGGGACATTGACCCGACCAAACTCCTTCATGCGCTTCTTGCCTGCGGCCTGTTTCTTAAGTAGTTTTTGCTTACGTGTGACGTCGCCGCCATACAACTTTGCGGTCACGTCTTTTCGGAACGCACGGATGTCTTCGCGTGCAATAATGTTACGTCCGAGTGCAGCCTGCACCGGAATTTTGAACATATGGGGTGGGATCTCTTCGGCAAGCGCCTTGCAGATCTGACGTCCGCGTGAGACAGCCTTGTCTTTGTGCACCATGCAAGAAAAGGCATCGACCACCTCAGCGTTTAGGAGGATGTCCATCTTGACGATGTCGCTCTCTTGGTAACCATGAGGCTCGTAATCCATCGAGGCATAACCATGCGAGACACTCTTGAGCATGTCATGGAAGTCAATCAGGATCTCGTTCAGCGGAATAATGCAGGTGAGAATGACACGCGTTCCATCGAGGCTCTCCGTCTTCTCGACATAACCTCGGCGCTCCAGAACGATACGCATCATATCGCCGATACATTCGCTCGGACAGATGATGGTCGCCCGAATCATCGGCTCCTCGATGTGGGCGATCCGCGTGACATCCGGCAGATGAACTGGATTGTCAATCTCCATGGTCGTACCATCGTGGAGTGTCACCTTGTAGACGACGGAGGGATGTGTGCTAATAATGTCCAGATCAAATTCGCGACGCAGGCGTTCCTGGACCACTTCCATGTGGAGGAGGCCGAGGAAGCCGCATCGGAAACCGAATCCCAGTGCCACGGAGCTTTCCGGGTGGAAGGAAAAGGCCGCGTCATTCAGATGCAGTTTTTCAAGACCTGTCCGCACCTTTTCGTATTCATCTGAGCTAACAGGATAGACGCCGCTGAAGACCATGGGATGGACTTCCTTGAAGCCCGGAAGGCGTTCCGTCGCGCCATCCTTGAGCGAGGTCACGGTGTCACCGATCTTAATTTCAGAGGGATCACGAATGGTTCCCACGAGGTAACCGACGTTACCCGCTTCTAGGACCTCGATGGGTTTCTGGTCCGGACTAAAAATACCGACTTCGCGCAACTGCGTGGTAATGCCACTGCTCATGAAATGGATGGTGTCGCCAGCCTTAAGGTTACCGTCCACGACGCGCACATAGGTGATTACGCCACGATAAATGTCGAAGACCGAGTCAAAAACAAGGGCGCGCAACGGTGCGTCAGGACGTGTTTTGGGCGGGTGGATGCGTTCGACAATCGCCTCAAGGACGTCTGGGATGCCGATCCCGGTCTTCGCGCTGATGAGAAGCGGGTGATCCATGGGGATGCCCAGAACCTCTTCAATTTGGCGCGCTGTTTCTTCGATCTTCGCGCTCGGCATATCGACCTTATTGAGCACAGGGACAATTTCGAGATTGTTTTCGACTGCCAGATAGGTGTTTGCTACGGTCTGGGCTTCGACGCCTTGAGCCGCGTCGACAACGAGAATGGCCCCTTCGCAAGCACCCATGCTGCGGGAGACCTCATAAGTGAAGTCCACATGCCCTGGGGTATCAATCAAGTTAAAGCGGTAGGTCTTACCATTCTTGGCCGTATACATCATAGAAACAGGATGGCACTTGATGGTGATACCGCGTTCGCGTTCGAGGTCCATGGCATCGAGCGTCTGTTCGCGCATCTGGCGCAACTCGATCTGTTTGGTGGCCTCCAAGATACGATCCGACAGCGTAGTTTTGCCATGATCAATGTGAGCAATGATACAAAAGTTTCTAATGTTTTCGAGTATGATTTCGTCCATGCAGTCTTTCTTTAATACCTTAGCCAGCCTTCTTCCCACCCGAGCCAAAGACCTGATTACGTGTGGCTCGATTAATAAGGGGTGTAAAAGCGTTCATAATCAAGATGGCGAAGCAGACCCCTTCTGGATAGGCTCCGGTCTTGGAGGTGCGGATCAACATCGTGATAACACCACACCCAATTCCAAAAATAAGCATTCCGCGCTGGGTGACGGGTGAGGTAACCATGTCCGTGGCCATAAAGAGGGCGCCGAGCATGAGTCCGCCTGAGAGTACATGTGCCAGGGGCGTGATGGACTCCGCCGGCCAGAACTGTCGCAACACCGCGGCATAGATAAAGACTGTCAAGATGTACGCCACGGGAATATGCCAGGTGATCACTTTGCGATAAAGAAGATAGGCCGCGCCGAGCAGGAGGGCAAGAGCAGAGGTCTCACCCATGCACCCATTCATGTTTCCCAAAAAAAAGTCTTGGAGCATTTGGGGCGTAAAGCTAGGCAACCCCTCACCGCTCTTGACCGCTTCCTTGATCAGGCCAAGGGGCGTGGCCGTCGTCATGGCGTCACGTGAGGCAGCAGTCATCGTATCAACCCAATGATCCGTCAGAAGGGAGGGCCAGGTTGACTTGCTCCAGGTTGTCATCGCCCCAGTAAAAGAGATTAACATGAAGGCCCTTGCGGCGAGGGCAGGGTTAAAGGGATTGTACCCGAGACCCCCAAAAATTTGTTTTGCAATTGCGATGGCAAAGATCGAGCCCGCGACCGCCATCCACGTTGGCAACCCTGGGGGCAGATTAAACGCCAATAAAAGGCCAGTCACAACCGCGCTCCAGTCCGAAAGCGAGCTCGGACGCTTCATCAGCTTGCGGCATCCCCACTCGGTCACGAGGCAGGTCGCCACGCAGACACCCACCAGGCGCAAAGCGTCCAAGCCGAAAAAGAAGATGGCCGCTAAAAGGGCAGGCGTAAGTGCCATCACAACATCCCACATGATACGATCAACGGAAGAACCATCATGCGCGTGCGGCGAGGAACTGATCACTAATAAATCCGAGGTGACTTCTGGCTTCATGGACATATAAGATTACTAAACCATTCTATGGCCTGCAAGGGCTTTCGTGAGCCAAAAGTTGGTAAATTCGCGTTTGACTTTCTGCATCAATGAAAGTAAACTGTACACCCTTTTGTTTCATTAATTAGGTAAAGAATATGGCTTTTCTTAAAATTGTATCCGGGACACGGGCAGGCGAGCAGATTTCTCTAGATCAACCCGTGTTGCGCATTGGGCGACGAGAGGGGAACGATTTGATCATTTCCGATCCCTCCATCTCGGGATCTCATTGCGAAATTGAGAAGAGCGCCTCTGGCTATACCTTGCGCGACTTAGGTTCTACCAATGGAACTCGCGTGAATGGCGAAACGGTGACCGTCAGTGGCTTGTTTCGTAATGATGTGATCCATGTTGGCGATGTTTCGGTCATTATTGACGGTGATGACATCTCTCAGACCCGTGGCGGCGACACCCAGAAGCTTTCCCGCACCTCGATCGTCATTCCCGCGCATCAGTCAACCTCGATCAAAGCTCCGACCGACCTCTTCTCAAAAAAATCAAACAGCAACAAAGTTTGGATTGCGATTATCGCGTTTCTATCCCTCGTGATTGCGGTGTTGCTGGTGCTCTTCCTTCTGAAGAATTAGTTTTTTTAAAGCATCCACTCTTGTAGGCGTTCCTTCGGACACGGAGGAACGCTTATTTCTTTTGTCCACGCAGGCGACTGTATCTTGACGAGGACCTCATGACGGGTACCCCGGTCGCCATAGGCAGCACAGATGGCCGCGGCGACCAGGATATCCTCCTGTCCAGCCCCCTCTGGAAGCATCCCCGTAGGACCAGGAACATTGACGGTATAAACAAGGGTGTCGCCATTCTTAAAGAGTTTCTTAATGGCCGCGTTATCCCGAACATCCCGTCCGACAATACACTTACTGCCTCCGGGCAGACGGAAGTGGCGGCCATAAAGCAGAAGCCATATCGGACGATCATCCTTCAACCCTTCATGCTCCTTCAAGTCAGCAAGCTTCCGACAGAAGCCCTTCTCTGTCAAAAGACACCCCCCTGCTGGCGAGGGATAGTCCTCAAGGCCAAACGTCTTGGCGAGTTCCATCTGGGGTTTCCGCGAGCGCCCATTGAGTTCGAGCAGACGGCCACGATCTACTCTTCCATCCATCTCTGGTACGGTCGGCTCCAGAAGACGGGCGCTGAGAGGACGCAACAACAGTCCGTTCAGACCTGCATCACGCGCCACCGTCTCCAGGGAGCGCCGGGTCTGGGACATGGGACGTTGGTTGAGGACTTCACCGGTGGCGACAAAGTCGAAGCCCATCGCCTCTCTCATCTCCCCCGCGCGCTGGATCATACGCGCATGACAGTCAATACAGGGGTTCATAGCACCGCCGAACCCATGGCTCGGAGACTCGACAAGGCCAACAATATCTTTGATAAAGGGGACGATGTGCAGTTTAACGCCCAACTTCGCAGCGGCCTTCTTGGCAGAATCGATTTTAAAGAAGGGACTTGAAAAGACAACGGCTTCGACATGAATGCCCTGGTCGCGCAAGACACAGATTGAGAGTTGGCTGTCGAGTCCTCCCGAGAGAAGGCTGAGCGCGCGGACGGGGGGACGAGGTTCTGGGGTGGTCATTCGTGAATTTCCTTAAGCGCGAGCAAACCAAAGGCCGTAGCTCGGATGCGCGCAACCATCAGAGCTTCAGGGGTGACGGACTTCACATCCAAAGGGTTGGAGAGACAAGACGATGCCTGCTGACAGAGGTTGGTCTGTTGAATAGGTTCCCAGTAGGCACCGCCCAAGGAGTCTGTGCGGTGCGACCGAAGCAGGAGCTGGGCAAAATCATTACGCCAGTCCAAAACCTCTGTTTTGCGTAACAGGATTCCCTTGTGATTTTGGTTGATGGTATGGCTCAGAAGCCAGAGCGCCTCCGGGTCGGCGGAGACGAGCGGATACGTGGTGAGCGTCGCGTCAAGCAAGGCTTTTACTTGATTGGTTCGGGAGGACAACCCCGCCGCCTCAACTATCATCATCAAGTTCGTAGAGGGAGTGACACCTTCTAAGGCAAGCTGAACAAGGGCGCACGTTTGCGTCTCGGTTATGGCAGGAGGATTCTTTTGCAACCAGAGCAATGACTGGCGCCGCGCATGGTCTGCTTCGTTTGCCACGGAGGCGGAGAGCGTGGCACCTTCTTGTCGAATGGTAGGCAGTGTTAAGGGCTCTGCAGAAAGTGGCAACTGAAGGCCAAAAAGAGCCCACAAAATAAGATTCGTTATGGACAGAAAGCGATGCATAGTCTATTCTGTTGAAAAGGTTCTGATATATTAACGGTTTTGACCTTGAAAGGAAAGACGTTAGTAAAGGATGATGTAAATACTTTTGAAAACAGGGGTTAGAAAAAACAGAGGCTATTCATGCGTTTTGCGCTCTCAACAAACTGGAATGCACGAAGACACACCGAGGGAGAGGCCTTGGTGGATGAAATCCTTTCGCTCGGCTTCGATGCGCTAGAACTCGGTTACCATACGACGGAAGCACTGGCCGCGGGTATCCAACGACGGGTCACCTCTGGGGCTATCAGCGTGGACAGTGTCCATGCCTACTGCCCCGTTCCACTCAGTGCACCGCATGGATACCCGGAACTCTATCTGCTGGCGTCAACAGACGACGACGAACGCGCGATGGCCACTATCCTGATAAAACGTACGCTTGAGTTTGCCTCCTCCATGGGTGCCCGTGCGCTCGTCCTCCATGCCGGACGCTTTCAATTAAAATCGTGGTTCAAGAGTTACACGACAGGTACCTTGGTCGAGGCATTGGAGGATGTGGAAGGGGACCGATCAAAACCCGAGTTTCAAAAAGTAATGCAAAAGGTCTTGAGGTGTCGTACCCAGCAGGTCACCAAAATATTCGATGCCTTCTGTCTCTCTCTCGACACCCTCTTGCCCGCATTTGAACAAGCCAACATTAAGCTGTGTCTCGAAAACCTTCCCTCGGTGGAAACCTTTCCTGATGCGCTCGAAATGGCCATGCTCAAAGAGCGCTTCACAATGCCATTCCTCGGCTATTGGCACGATATGGGCCATGGCCAAATCAGAGATTTTCTCGGACTTGAAAATAATCTGGCGACGGCTCAAACCCTCCTGCCCGTGACAGGGGGCATCCACATTCATGATGCCCAACCGCTAATGGAGGACCATCTATTGCCGGGCAAGGGGACGATAGACTGGAAGAGCTTCGCCTTCTATGGCTCTGCGAACCTGTTACGGGTCTTCGAGCCAGCCCCTGACACGGGGCCTGTCGCCCTCAGTTCAGCCTTGCGCGACCTGCGCAAGCTCTGGGCAGGAAGTGGCAGTGGGCAGTAGGCAGCCGCCTTCGCCGAGGCTACGGCGCGCCAGGGTAGCAGTTGGCAGTTAATGCCTCGGGGGTAAACGAACAGGTAACTTCTAAAATTAAGCGTTAAACATTAAAAGTTGAGCGTTAAAAGTTAAGAAATTAAACTCTTAACACTGAACGTCCAACGCTGAACGTTGAACTTTTAGTTACGAGAAACTGCGGAGGAGTTCAATCTCTTGATCCCAAAGCGATTCGTCTGGGGTCTCGAGAATGAGCGGAATATTTTGGAAGCGCGCGTCGCGCATGATGCACTTGAACGGCTCGATTCCCAGCAAGCCTTTGCCCAACGACTCGTGACGATCCACATGCGAACCTAGAGCCGTCTTCGAGTCATTCAGATGCATGGCACGCAGATAGCTCATTCCGACGCACGTATCAAACGCCTCCATTGTCTTCAAGAAACCGTCACGTGTCGAAATGTCGTATCCAGCCGCAAAGGTATGGCAGGTGTCGAGACAGAACCCCACTCGCGAGCGATCATCAATCCCGTCCCGAATCATTTTGAGTTCCTCGAACCGAGAACCGATATTGCCTCCGCTACCGGCAGTGTTCTCCACCACGAAGATGAGCTCCGGAAGTTCTCTGAGTGCCCGGTTGATGGCGCCTGCAACACGTTCGCAGGCGGCTTGTGGCGTGATCAAACGCAGATGGCTGCCGGGATGGAAGTTGAGGAGGGAGAGTCCGAGCGCTAAACAGCGCCTAGCCTCGTCAATCAGCGAGGCGTATGATTTGCCCTGTGCCCCATCGTCTGGGTTAGCCAGATTAATCAAGTAGCCTGCATGAGGCAGGACCTGTTGAGACGTGAAGCGGGCCGCCTCCATCTGTTTTTTAAAGGACTCAATCTCTTCCAATGGCAGCGGCGCGGCGGTCCACTGACGCTGATTCTTAACAAAGAGGGCAAAGGCGGAGGCATTCAAGGCCTTGGCGTTGAGAGGTGCCTGCGAGACGCCCCCCCCAGCAGAAACATGAGGTCCAACATAGTACGTTGCCATAAGAAGTGAACTCCAGAATGGTTAACCCTAGAAAGAGCAGTTATCAGTGATCACTTCAATCAAAGAAAGATTTCGAACTGCCTAACCTAGACTTAAATTTATTAGTTTACTGGTTTGCCCCTTTTTGCGCGAGTCTGAAGTTTTCAGTTGGCTTAAAATGAGTGCGGATATCTGCGTGATAGTTATGGACAGGGGAAAGCGGAATGGATACAATTCAGTGATTATTTTTGGAGAAGGTATTTGACATGAAAATTATGGTGAAGCATCAACGGCCAGAGCGTGAGCAACAACCGGAAAAGAAGTTTATTTTACGTAAATCAGGAGATACAAATCGTCAAGCTGTTCCTGCAGTCCCTTCTCCAGCTACAACCGAACCCGTTTGCCAAGACTTGAAGATCCTGCGTTTTGCTTGCGAGGTGACCGAGTGGGCCCGCGCACTCCATCGAGAGGGCAAGCGCATAGGGTTTGTTCCCACCATGGGCTATCTCCATGCCGGACACCTTTCACTGGTAGAGGAGGCCCAAAAAAATGCGGATGTGGTCTGCGTAAGTATCTTTGTCAATCCTACGCAGTTCGGGCCAGAAGAAGATTTTGAACAGTATCCCCGAAACGAAGAGCAAGATCTCCAGCTCTGCCGCGCTGCAGGGGTAGATATGGTTTATCTACCACGCCCTGACAGTATGTATGCCAGCGATGCCAGCGTCTATATCTTTGAAAACAAATTACAATCTGGACTCTGTGGCGCCCGGCGCCCCGGCCATTTCAGAGGCGTCTGCACCATTGTCGCCAAGCTTTTCAATATCGTCCAGCCGGATATTGCCGTTTTTGGACAGAAGGATTATCAGCAGGTCACCATCATCCGCCGCATGGTACGAGATTTAAATTTTCCTGTTGAAATCATCACTGCCCCAACTCTAAGAGAGCCTGACGGCTTGGCCATGAGCTCACGCAATATCTATCTCTCCCCTGAGGAGCGACAAGCCGCCCTGGGATTGAACCGGGCGCTGATGAGTCTCGGAACGATCGGAGTTGGACACCCTGCGGCCGAACTTTTGCTCGAGCAGATGCGCTCGATTATCACCCAGCATGGACTTGTGGAAGATTATATTGCGATTGTGGATCCCGATACGCTAAAAACGGTCTCCAATGTTCAACGAGGTCATGTGGCGCTCATTGCCGCCTTCTGTGGCAAGACACGTCTGATTGACAATCGGATCCTGTGATCCGCCTGCAGAAACACAGGGAATACTGCCTTCCATGTTAATACTCCACATCCATTGTCACAATGGCCATTTTTACCTTTGGGGTGAACAAAGCTTTCAGCCTTCCGAGACGCCCTGCTCTGCTTCCCCTTTTGATCCTGGAATCGAAGCCCTGAAGGACGCAGAAAAACGGAGCTTGGCCGATGCAGTGGTTCCTGAAAGTCAAGCCGTGCACCTCGAGCTGACCTTGCCCACCCTGGAAACCGCTTCTGGTCAACGCTTTCCTCTGCCCTCACAAACCTTCCTGTTGCCTGAGAATCTTCGCGCGGCCCTTCTCTCCGCACCCGCACCCTTAGCCCCTTGGTCTGTCCATGCCCTCCAGCTCCACTGGAAAAGCCTCTTTGCCTTGCTGGGCAGGATCGAAGAACGCAAGTGGGCTGAAGGACTTTTTGTAGCTGAAGAGGTCATTGTACTCTCCGAGCTCTTCCGTTATGCTGGGGCGCTGGTGGCGCGGGGACGTTACCTGCCTGATATTCACATTCAGGAAAGTTCCGATCCCTCTCTCTGCGAAGCGGTTTGGTCCCCGTGCTTGGACAGTGAAGAGGATCTGCGCCTTCGGGCCATTGCCACTGCTTTGCCGCCTGTGGCCTATCCCTGCGCTTCCTCACGCACCGCCATGGAGGTCGTCGAAGGGCTCCTCGCAGATTGGCTGGACCATCTGGTGAGGGCCAGCGTCATCACAACACTGTCACTCGCCCATGCTGCGCGCGGACGCTGTTACAGTGCGCACGATGCGTGGTTCACAGCCTTGCGCGGAGAGTCCCGTGTCATCCGCTGGCCAGAGCAAGAAGAGCTCCTAAAACTTACCGGACAGATCCGTACGTGGCGTCATCCGGTGGAAGGAAGTCGCGCCTGCAGCGAGCGCCCCGCTTTTATTCTCCATGCGCCACAACCCCTCGAAGATTTTTGGATACTCGAAATTGCGCGGGTTCATCCAGAGGAGTCTCAAGACTCAAAGCTTAAAACTCAAAAACCTCTCACCCATACCTCCTACTCCGAAGCCACGCTTCTGGCGTTAGGTCAGGCCGCACTTCTTTTTCCGCCACTTGGCCAAGCTGAAATCAAAGACAATCTCCATGGCGCGAGATTAAGCATGGTCGAGGCTTATTTTTTCCTGACCTCGGCACAAGCCTTATTACGCTCGGCAGGATATGATGTGATGCTTCCACCCGAATGGGAGGGTGGTTCAGAGGCTGGCTTCGCCCTTGCTATTGATGTCGCCCCACATACGGGAGAGTCCTATCTACCGGACGCGCGTGTGGCGTTTCAGCATACCGTGACTTTTAAGGGGGCCATAGTCTCGCAAGAGGAGTTAAAGCAGTTACTCGACACCGACTCCCCTCTTGTCTGTTTCCGTGGCACCTGGCTGGTCGTAGACACCAAACAGCTTCAGCAGGCCTTACGCATCAACAAGCAGGATACCCCAGAGGAAGCCCCTGCCATACAAGCTGTTCAGCTGGCGCTTGGCTCTCAGTTGCGACGCCATGGTCTTCCCGTGGCAGAAGTGCGTGGCCATGGCTGGTTAGAGACGCTCTTTTCTCGTCTTTCAGGAGATGAACAACACTTCGGAGTCCTTGAGACACCCAGAGGCTTCTGTGGCGAAATGCGCCCGTATCAGCTCCGTGGCTTTAGCTGGCTGGCCTATTTGCGCTCGTGTGGTTTTGGCGGTTGCCTCGCGGATGACATGGGCCTTGGCAAGACCATACAAGCCCTTGCCTTCCTTCTTTATGAAAAGGAACGTGGCGAGAAGCGTCCCGTTCTGATCGCAGGCCCCCTCTCGGTTCTTGGAAACTGGATGCGTGAAGCGCAACGCTTTGCCCCTAGTTTGCGTTGTCATCTGCACCATGGCGGCGAGCGGTGGCATGGCGAAGCCTTTGCCCAGGAGATGGAACAGTTCGATGTGGTTATTACGAGTTATCATTTGCTTTATCGCGATTATGCCGATCTACGACAAGTCGCGTGGGCGGGGATTCTCCTCGATGAGGCACAAAACATCAAGAACCCTGAGACACGCCAGTCCAAAGCCGCCCGAGCCCTCAAGGCTGATTACCGTCTGGCACTAACGGGTACACCGCTGGAAAACCATGTCGGTGATTTGTGGTCGATCATGGACTTTTTAAATCCGGATATGCTCGGCAAGCGTTCAGCCTTCCGCGACACCTTTTTCCGTCCGATTCAGACCAACAGCGACCCAGGAGCACGCATCCGTCTCAAGCGCATGACCGCTCCCTTTATCCTGCGCCGGCTCAAGACAGACAAGCATATTATCTCTGACCTTCCTGAGAAGATCGAGGCCAAGGTCTATTGTCCGATGACCCCGGAACAGCTCAGACTCTATCAGGACGAACTGAATGCCTTTCATCGCGAACTTGGCGAAGCCGAAGGTATTGGGCGGCGCGGCCTGATCTTGGCAACCCTGACGCGTCTGAAGCAGATCTGCAACCATCCCGAACATTATTTCGCGGGACAACGCAGAGCTGAAGAACGGGAACAAGGCCCCCTCGATTTTGAGCAGACGCACAGGCGTAAAGTCACGAGAACGCAAGCACGTGTCATGACAGAGGAGCAGACGAACCCTGCGTTTCTGAATGGCTCCGGCAAGCTGATGCGCCTCACCGAGCAACTCGAGGAGCTCTTTGCTAACAATGAATGCGCACTTATCTTCACGCAATATGCCGAAATGGGCCATCTGCTGGTGAAACATCTCTGCGAGACTTTTGGCCGAGATATGCCCTTCCTGCATGGCGGCGTAACCCGCGGAGCACGTGAACAGCTCGTTAAAGATTTTCAAGAGTCCACGACACCACAGGCCTTTGTCCTCTCCCTGAAGGCAGGTGGTTTGGGATTGAATCTCACGCGAGCCACGCATGTCTTCCATTATGACCGCTGGTGGAATCCCGCGGTCGAGAATCAGGCCACCGACCGCGCCTTCCGTATTGGGCAAACAAAGCGCGTACTGGTTCACAAGTTCATTTGCAACGGCACCTTGGAAGATCGAATCGACGCCCTGCTGGAGAGCAAGTCCGCACTGGCGGCCGAGCTGATCGGCCATGGCGAGAATGTGCTCACAGAACTTTCAGATGAGAGTCTCAAGTCCCTTCTGGCCTTGGAGGAATAATCAATATCCAAGGTTCTTCGCACAATTTTGTGGCTTTTAACCACAGAGGGCACTGAGACACAGAGATTCAAAGAACAAAGTGTTTCACTCCGTCGCTTAACGTTGACTTCTTAAAATTGATTAATAGTCCAACTCTACAACCGGTAATCCGCATATCCATTTCCCATTCTCCTCTGTGCCTCAGCGCTCTCTGTGGTTAAAACGCTACCGCTTACCGGGCTTCTTCAGGAGTGCCATGCGTTTAGCGATGGTCTCTTCGTAGCCTTGGTTTGTCGGACGGTAGTAGTTCTTGTCCACAGACAGATAGGCTTGTTCCACAGTATGGTTCTCAAAGTCGTGCGGATATTTGTAGGGCACATCGAGACCCTCTTTGCCCTCTGCCTTGACGTGAATATTTTTCAAGTGTTCTGGCACCGCAAGCAGACGGCCCGAGCGCACATCCGCCAGCGCTTCATCCACGGCCAGGTAAGAGGCGTTACTCTTGGGGGCCGTTGCCAGGTAGGTCGTCGCCTGCGCCAAGGTAATGCGCCCCTCTGGCATGCCGATAAACTCGACCGCCTGCATGGCCGCCACAGCAATCGTCAAGCCGCGCGGATCCGCGTTTCCGACATCCTCAGAGGCGAGGATGATGAGTCGCCGTGCAATAAAGCGCGGATCCTCGCCTGCCTCTAACATCTTCGCCAGCCAATAGAGCGCTGCATCCGGATTGGACCCGCGAACCGACTTGATGAAGGCGGAGATGGTGTCATAATGACCGTCCTCGTCCTTATCGTAGAGGACCATCTTGCGTTGGACACAATCCTCCATCACGGCAGGGGTGATTGCAATAACGCCCTGCTCATTCGGCGGTGTCGAGCGGACTGCCACATCGAGTGCTGTCAAGGCGCGACGCGCGTCACCATCACACATGGAGGCCACAAAGGCTTCAGCATCTGGGGTGATCGTCGTTTGGAGATGCCCTAAGCCACGACTGACATCGGCTAAAGCGCGTCGAACCAACTCAATAACAGATTGTTCATCGAGCGGACGGAGTTCAAAGACCAGCGAGCGCGAGGTCAGCGGACTATTGACAAAGATATTCGGATTGTGGGTTGTGGCGCCGATCAACGTCACGGTACCGTCTTCGATGTACGGCAACAAGACATCCTGCTGAGACTTGTTGAAACGGTGAATCTCATCCACAAAGAGAATCGTTCCCGCCGCGTGCTTATAGATTTTGGCTCCCTCGCAGAGTGTCCGTAAGGTCGCAACATTCGAGAGCACGCCGCTGGTTCGTTCGAAACGTCGCTTCGTGACCCGCGCAATGACTTCGGCAAGCGTCGTCTTGCCACACCCTGGAGGACCATAAAGGATGATATTCGTCAACCGGTCCGCCTCAATCACCCGACGCAAGAGCTTTCCGGGCCCAAGAATATGATCTTGGCCCAAGACATCCTCTAGGTATTGGGGTCGCATCCGAGCAGCCAAAGGCTCATGCGCAGGAGTCAAATCCTCTGGGTGGGTCTCCTCCATAAAAAGATCATCGGTTGACTTCATGGGGAGCAGTATAACCAAGGGACGTGCTGGGTTTCAAGAGGAATCACCTAGAAGACAAAAACCTTAAACGCTTTTTGCCGCGCGCTTCTCATCCGCGTGATGGCGCACATCCACTCCTTCGACAACAAAGATGGCGTTTTCAGCGATATTCGTAGCGTGATCGCCAATCCGCTCCAAACAACGGGAGATGTACATCAGATCAAGCGCACGAGAAACTGTTTTAGAATCCTCTGCCATGCATTCTTTCAACAAATTAACGATCTTTGTTTTCAACGCATCGAGCTGATCATCCCTCTGCAAGACCTCTCGAGCAAGCGAGGTGTTGCGGTTGACAAAACTACGAAGGCTATCCCGTACCATGCTTCGAGCAATATTTGATGTTTCTGGAATAAGCTCAAATGGCTTTAACTGCTCAACGGTCAACAGATGGTCAGCCTTCTTGACAATATTGACCGCTTCATCCGCCAAGCGCTCGAGCTCAGAATTCGTCTTGATGATACCCAAGATAAAACGTAGATCGGCTGCGGCAGGCTGATTCAAGGCAATCAGCTTCATGCAACTTTCATCGATTTCCATCTGCATCGTATTGACCAGCTCCTCGCGTTCATAGACTGGCGATATGGCATCCTTATCATGCTCCACCACCGAGCGAACCGCATCCGCGATCATCACTTCTGCCATGGCACTCATCTTCATCAGATGGCTTCTCAACGCCTGCAATTGTTCATCAAAATGCCGTTCCATAGTTCACCGCCTTATCTTAACTTAGCCATACCGACCGCTGATGTAATCCTGGGTTCGTCCTTCCCGAGGATTTGTAAAAATCTTATCCGTTGCATCGAACTCGATCATCTCGCCCAGCAACATATAACCCGAGTAGTCTGAGATACGCGCTGCCTGCTGCATATTGTGCGTAACAATCACAATCGTGTAATCCTTTTTCAGTTCCAGCATCAGCTCTTCAATTTTACTGGTCGAAATAGGATCCAGCGCCGAACAGGGCTCATCCATGAGAATCACTTCTGGCTCGACAGCCAAGAGCCGGGCAATACAGAGGCGCTGTTGCTGATCGAGGGGAAGCGAGAGCGCCGAGTCATTCAATCTGTCTTTTAACGGTTCCCACAGCCAAGCCCGTTTCAGACTCTGCTCCACAATATCCTCGATCTGCCGACGGCTTGAACGACCATCCACGCGCAGACCGAAGGCTACATTGTCAAAGACTGAGAGCGGGAAAGGATTCGGGCGCTGAAAAACCATGCCGATACGCTTGCGCAAGGTACAAACATCAATGCCAGGACCATAGATCTCTTTCCCGTCAAAAAGGATCGAACCCGTGATCTTAACACCCGGAACCAAGTCGTTCATGCGATTCAAGGTTCTCAGCAAGGTTGATTTACCGCAGCCAGATGGACCGATCAAAGCAGTGATATGACGCGCCAAAACTTCCATCGGCACTTTTTTCAGCGCATGGAAATCGCCATAAAACAAATCCAAATTTTCAACACGAATAACTGTACTCATCCGAACCTGCCTGTCACATAATCATTGGTCCGTTTATCATCTGGAACGGTAAAGATTTTGCCCGTCTTGCCACATTCAATCAGGTCACCTAAGAGGAAGAAGGCCGTATCGTCTGCCACGCGCGCCGCCTGCTTTGTATTGTTGGTCACCAAGATAATGGTATACTTTTGCTTGAGGACCGTCAATGCTTCCTCGATCTTCGCCGTTGAAATAGGATCAAGACCTGAACAGGGTTCATCGAGCAGGATGACCTCGAGCTCCTCCATGGCCAAAACACGTGCCAGACAGAGTCGCTGCTGCTGACCGCCGGAGAGGCGCAAGCCCGACATCTGGAGACGATCCTTGACCTCATCCCAGAGAAATGCGGCTTTCAAGCTCTGCTCCACGATCTGGTCGAGACGTTCCCGTTTACGAATTCCTGAAAGTCGCGGACCATAGACAATATTCTCGTAGATACTCATGGGCAAGGCGACAGGGAGCGCGAAGAGCATGCCGACCCGTTTACGAAGCGACACCACATTAAAGCTCGGATGATAAATATCCTCTCCATCCAGAAGAAGCTGGCCCTCGATATGTGTGTCAGGCAGCAGATCATTCAACCGGTTCAAGGAGCGCAGAAAGGTTGTCTTGCCTGACCCCGCAGGGCCGATCACACCGAGGATTCGGTTCGCAACAACATCCAAGGTGATTCCGTTCAAGAGCGGTTTACGGTCTTGAAAGAACTTGAAATTCTTAAGTGCGATTTTTATGGCAGGTGCGTCGCTCATTTAGCCCTCTTGGAAATAAAGCGGTGCATCATAGTATAGGCCGCCAGGTTGATCAGCAACACCGAGATAATCAGGACCGACGCCGTGGCATAGGCCTTCTCATTGGAGATCCCCTCGCGAGCGAGGATGTAAAAGTGGACCGACATAGTCCGCACAGAGTCAAAGACCGTCAGCGGCATCCGCAACGAGGAACCCGCAGTGAAGATCACAGCCGCTGTCTCGCCGATCGAACGACCCACGCCCAGAACCATACCTGTGACGATACCGGGCAAGGCATTGGGAAGAATCACCTTCATGACGGTTTCCCAGCGTGTTGCGCCCAAGGAAAAACTGACTTCACGATACGCATTCGGCACCGAGCGGATCGCCTCTTCAGAGGTCCGGATGATTGTGGGCAACACCATGATGGCCAACGTGAGCGCGCCGGACAAGAGACACCACCCCATCTTCAGCATGACCACAAAAAAGATAAACCCGAAGAGACCGAAGATGATTGACGGGATACCGGCCAGGCAGTCGGTGCCGAAGCGCAGCGCACGCGTCATGCGATTCTCTCGCGTATACTCGGTCAGATAGATGGCTGTACCGACTCCGAGCGGCACAGCGATTCCGATGGCCAGCAACGGGAGTAGGACTGTTCCGACGAGAGTTGGGAAAATGCCCCCCTCTTTGCCCATCTCTTTTGGCGCGGAGGTTAAAAACTCCCACGTGACTCCAGGAAGCCCTTTGACCAGCACGAAGGCGATGACAAAGAAAAGGACGACGACGGTCAGCAGGGTGGCCGAGCCGAGTAACAGGACAGCCAAGGCCTGCGTGAATTTAGGAGAAATTCTCATCGTTTTCCTCCTTTGCTCTTCATGGCTGAGATGGCGATCGCGTTCAGGATCATGATCAAAATAAAGAGCACAATGCCTGTTGCAAAGAGCGCCTCACGTGCCAGACCTGTCGCATTGGACATCTCCAGTGCGATATTGGCCGTGAGCGTGCGCACGGGGTCAGTCAGTGAATGGGGAATGCGCACCGTATTGCCCGCGACCATGATGACCGCCATGGTCTCGCCAAGGGAACGTCCCATGGCCAGAATAACGCTGGCGATGATGCCGGAGCGAGCCGCCTTCAAGATAACCATGTGAACGCTCTGCCAGCGGGTCGCCCCGAGCGCAAGCGCCCCTTCGCGATAAGAATTAGGAACCGCCGCGATCGCATCCGTCGAGATGCTGATGACGGTTGGAAGAACCATGATGCCCAGAATGATCGAGGCGGCGAGAATCGAAAGTCCAGGCCCTCCCATGTGCTGGCGGATAAAGGGCGCTAAGACCATCACACCGAGAAAGCCGAAGACGACAGACGGAATGCCGGCCAAAAGTTCGATTGTAGGCTTGATGATTCGCATAATCGACTTCGGCAAAAATTCATTCATGAAAATCGCCCCTGCGATACCCAGGGGCGCGCCAATCAACATAGCACCCAGCGTCACATAGAGGGAGGAGATGATCATCGAATAGATGCCGAATTTCCCCTCCTCTGGCTTCCATTCCGACGAAAACAGAAAGTCGGAAAGGCCGACCTTAAGCATGAATGGCAACCCCTCTTTAAAGATGAAGACCGCAATGAGCAACAAGCTGGCCAAGGCCGAAAAAGCCACAATGGTCAACAGACCTTTCGCCACGTGCTCGCCATTTATCTTAAGTCGCAGCATAGATTTTTACTTGGCACGAATCAGACCGTTCTTATGGATCAATGTCTGAGCCTCTTCAGAAACGAGATAGTCCAGAAAGGCCTGACAGGCGGGTGATACCGTCGGATTGTAAACAAGAAAGACGGGGCGGACCAAGGGATAGCGCCCCTCTGCGATATCCTTCTCCGTGCAACCGGCTCCATCAACGGGAACAGCCTTGATCTTCTCATTAATCAACCCATGGGAGAGATACCCGATCGCAAAGGTATCATTAGCGACTGTCTCGCGGATGGTGCCGTTGGAATCTTGAATGAGGGCATCCGGGGTCAAACTCAGTTTGCCAATGATCTTCTCAAAGGAAGAACGAGTTCCTGAACCGGCTTCGCGAGAGATCACGGCGATCGCATGGTCGTTCCCCCCAACCTCTTTCCAGTTCTTAATCGTCCCATTAAAAATGCCGCGTACCTGATCCGTGGTGATTCCTTTGATATCGTTACTGGGATGCACGACCATCGCGATTCCATCGCGTGCCACAATGATGTTTTTAAGCGTAGCGGCTTCTTGCGGCAACTTGACCAGATCTGCCATGCCGATTTGAGCCGCACCTGACAGCGCAGACTGGATACCCAAAGCTGAACCACCGCCTTGAATCGTGATAGCCACGTCTGGATGGGTGGACATATATTGATCGGCGAGTTTTTCCGCGAAGGGCTGAAAGGCCGTGGAGCCTGCAACAGTAATATTTTCCCGCGACTTTCCACACCCACTTACGAGGAATGCCCCGGTCACCACGAGTCCCAACAGACAAACAGAATAATTCTTGTTTAACATGATTCCTCCGTGTTTTAAACCTACTATTAGTAATTCGGTTTATATTAAAACAGAATGGGGGCTAGGTGTCCATCAGTTTGATGTTAGAATTGTGTTAGGCTTAACGCAATCCTTAACAAAAACAAACACCGCTTGAACGATATTTAATCGCTCAAGCGGTGTCTTATTATTCTCTTATCTTATTCGCGACTAACCTCTTAGCGCAGCCTGTGCTGCTGCAAGGCGTGCGATGGGCACGCGGTAGGGCGAGCAGGAGACATAGGTGAGTCCGATCTTATGGCAGAAGCCGATGGTCTTGGGTTCGCCACCATGCTCGCCGCAGATGCCCATCTTCATGCCTGGCTTGATACGACGGCCGTTTTCGACCGCATACTTCATCAGGCGGCCGACACCAGCTTGATCCAGCACGGTGAAGGGGTCGTAGTCATAGATGCCCTTGGAGACATATTCGCCCAAAAACTTGCCAGCGTCGTCACGTGAGAAGCCACAGCCCATCTGGGTGAGGTCGTTTGTGCCGAACGAGAAGAAGTCTGCTTCTGCGGCGATCTCATCCGCGGTCATGGCAGCACGCGGCACTTCAATCATGGTACCGATAGAGATCGACAGTTTGACTTTCTTTTCCTTCTCGACTTGTGCGATGGTCCGCAGAACGATCTCCTTCTGGAGTGTTAGTTCCTTAACGTTGCCGACGAGCGGGATCATAATTTCAGCCTTGGAACCCTTGACTCTGGCTGCTGCTTCCGCAACAGCGCGAGCCTGCATCTCCGTCACTTCGGGATAGGTGATCCCGAGGCGGCAACCACGATGTCCGAGCATCGGGTTAAACTCATGGAGTTCGTCCACGATACGCTTGATCTGGTCGACCTTGACACCCAAAATTTCGGCCATTTCCTTCTGGCCCTTGGGATTGTCGTTCTGAGGCAGGAACTCATGGAGTGGCGGATCGAGGAAGCGGATTGTGCAAGGACGCCCCTTGAGTGCCTTGAATATTCCTTCGAAATCCTTGCGTTGAAGCGGCAGAAGTGCTGCGAGTGCCTTCGTGTACTGAGAAAGCGGCTCCTTGAGATTGGCTTCAAGCTCGGCTTTATCCTTTTCGGATGCGCCCGAAATTGCTGCGCTCAGTTTCTTCACCGTTTCCGCAACGAGGATCAGGCGGCGGAAGGCCATGATACGGTCGGTTTCAAAGAACATGTGTTCGGTACGGCAGAGGCCAATACCTTCAGCGCCGAAGTTCACCGCGACTGCTGCGTCATGAGGAGTGTCCGCGTTTGTGCGGACCTGAAGTGTACGATACTTATCAGCCAGCAGCATGATCTGAGCGAAAGGTCCTGTGAGCTTGGCTTCGCTGGTCGCAACTTCGCCTTTGTACACCGCGCCGGTCGAGCCGTTGAGCGAGAGCCATTCGCCTTCCTTCAGGGTTACCTTGCCGATGGTCAGCGTCTTCTTGGCATAGTCGATTTGCGCATCGCCAGCGCCAGAGACACAGCACTTGCCCATACCGCGAGCAACCACAGCTGCGTGGGAGGTCATGCCGCCACGCGCGGTCAGGATGCCTTTAGCAGCGTCCATACCGGCGAGATCTTCGGGGCTGGTTTCGATACGGACCAAAATCACCTTCTTGCCCTGCTTCGCCCAGGCTTCCGCTGCGTGCGCGGAGAAGACGATCTGTCCTGTAGCCGCCCCGGGGGATGCTGGCAGACCCACGGTCAGTTTCTGAGCCTTGGCTTCGGCGGTCTTTTCAAAGACGGGGTGGAGGAGCTGGTCCAGTGACATCGGGTCCACGCGCAACACGGCAGACTTCTCGTCAATCAGCTTTTCCTTCACGAGATCAGTGGCAATACGAACCGCTGCTGCGGCCGTACGCTTACCATTACGGGTCTGGAGCATGTAGAGCTTGCCATCTTCGATGGTGAATTCCAGATCCTGCATATCCTTGTAATGCTTTTCAAGCGTCACGCGGATGGTGTCGAGTTCCTTAAAGACCTTCGGCATGGATTCCTGGAGTGCAGGATAGCCGGTCTTACGGGACTGTTCGCTGATACCTTGGCTCTTCGCCCATTCGCGGGATCCTGCGGTGGTGATCTGCTGGGGCGTGCGGATACCTGCCACGACATCTTCACCCTGGGCATTGATGAGGTACTCACCATAAAAATACTTGTTGTCGCCAGTGGAGGGGTCGCGTGTGAATGCAACACCAGTGGCGGAGTTGGATCCCGAGTTACCGAAGACCATGGCTTGGACGTTCACGGCGGTGCCGAGCAGTCCACGGATGTCATACATTTCGCGATACTTGTTGGCACGCGGATTGTTCCAGGAACCAAAGACGGCATTGATACCAGCACGGAGCTGTTCCATGGCGCAGGTCGGGAAGGCCTTGCCTGTCGCATTCTTCACAACGGTCTCGTAACGTTTAACAACTTCCTGCAGGTGTGCAGTTGTGAGTTCGTTATCGACCTTCACGCCAGCTTCCTTCTTCACGGCGGCGAGTTCATGCTCGAAGTCGTGATGGTCAACGCCCATAACGACACTACCAAACATCTGCATGAAGCGGCGGTAAGAGTCCCATACGAAACGGGGGTTCTGCGTACGCTCAATCATCGCATTGACGGTATCGGGGTTCAGTCCGAGGTTCAGCACGGTATCCATCATACCCGGCATGGAGACTGCTGCGCCTGAACGGACCGAGACCAGCAACGGGTTCTTGCCGGAGCCGAAGGTTTTACCGGTTGCCTTTTCGAGCTTAGCCAGCGCGAGATCCATCTCCTTTGCGATCAGCGCTTGCAGGTTCTTTTCGCCGATTTCGTAATACTTTGCGCAGGCTTCGGTCGTGATGGTGAATCCAGGGGGAACCGGCAGGCCGATGCTGGCCATGTCTGCGAGATTTGCGCCCTTACCGCCGAGCAACTGTTTCATCGAACCATTTCCTTCGGACTGTTTTGCACCGAAGGAATAGACATACTTTGCGCTCTTGGCTGCTGCACGCTTTGCAGGAGCCTTTGTTACCTTTGCCATAATATGACTGTATCCTTTTTGTTGTTAGAAAATTTAAGGCATTAATTTAGCAAAAAGGCCCCCTTACGTCAACTGCACGAACAGAACCAGCCTTTCTACATAATCCGCTATTTTGTTAGGCGCACCCAGAGATAATTCAAGGGCTCGGGTATCGTGACCTGCAAGCGGCCATCGCGCCAGGTGGCGTTGCCGTTGCCAGCGAGTCGTTCAACCTTCCAGTCGCCGGAAGGAAGTGGGAGTGTCAGCTGGGTTGTTACTTTTACGGTACGCTCGCGGAAAACGAGGATCTGGGCGCTGTTGTCGTGGCGCGAACAAAAGCCTGTCCACGAAGCGCCGGAGGGGCAATCACCGATGGGCAGGACCATTCCCGTGTGCAACTCTTCGCGGTGCTTGCGCCACACCTGGGCAAGGTCGGCGATCGGCTTGGCCGTCGCCTGGGGCAGATTAGAGACC
>Ga0247841_10004796_pt1 | contig 22729 bp, 25 predicted proteins | sample LaCruzMarch2015__2_FD_192410 | JGI IMG/M metagenome (GOLD analysis project Ga0247841, IMG submission 192410) | Freshwater microbial communities from meromictic Lake La Cruz, Castile-La Mancha, Spain - LaCruzMarch2015_18m | ecosystem: Environmental > Aquatic > Freshwater > Lake | place: Spain... | reverse complement strand
TCATTGATAATTATGTTGATGATAGTGTTTTGTTGCTGCTTTCCAAAAGGGGTGCAAACATAAAAGCCATTTTGTACACCAGAAAAATTTCAAGTGTGTTCCAACAGGATCTTCTAAAGCATAACGCTCAGTACGAACCAATTGAGGTGAAGTTTTTTAATTTATCTCATGATCGTTTCCTGATTGTTGATCAAGAAACGGTGTATCATTTGGGCGCATCGCTAAAGGACTTGGGTAAAAAGTGGTTTGCTTTTTCACTTATTGAACGTGATTCTATTTCTATTTTGGAGAGATTGGAAAAGTATTAATTTGGTATCGTCAAAAGGAATTTGAAAAAAAGTCTGGTTGTCCGAGAATATCGGACAACTGAAAGTTTGAATAATATTTATGTTATAAAAAATACAGATAATGAATAAAGTGATTATATTTGTAACAGATAACCTGAATCTTTAAAAATATCAAAAACATTTAATAATCAGAAACATGCTTCCTGAAAACATTCGTGCATTGCGCATTAAGATGGGTTATACTCAAGAGCAAGTTGCAGAATACTTAGGTATTTCGACTGCTGCGGTTACTCAATATGAAACGAGGGCAAGAGCCATTCCTGCCGCTACGGTTAGCAAGTTGGCGATACTGCTAGATGTCGAGGAATTTGAACTTTATCAAGATGAACCCAAACAACAAGCACTGCTTGCTGCTTTTGCATTTCGGGCAAAGGAGCTTGAACCAAAGGATCTAAAGTCGATTTCGGAATTCAAGAAGATTGTGCTTAATTACTTTCACCTTTCAAACGAGTTGATGAAAAATGAGTGAGAAGGTATCACACAAGAGCTTGGAACTTTTGGCCCAAGATTTCAGGCAAAAAAATGGATTGAGTTCCAACGAACCGTTGAGTTTGAAAAGTCTGTTGCAGAAAACGAATGTGTTGACAATCTATAAGCCATTGAGTGACAAATTTTCGGGTATGTCCATAAAAATTGAGGCTCCGGAAAAAGTGTATCGGTTTATGCTGGTCAATTGCGAGCATCCAATTGGAAAGCAGCATTTCACCATTTGTCATGAGATTTATCACCTGTTTTATCAGAAAGATTTCAAGACGGCGGTGAGCTGTACGGGTTTGTTTGATAAAAAAGGCAATCCTGAGGAGTATAATGCCGATATATTCGCTAGCTATCTGCTTTTACCCGAAATGGGCGTTTGGGATATGATTCCTGAATTGGAACGACCGAAGAATAAAATTTCTTTTGAAACAGTTCTAACCATGGAGCAATTTTTCGGATGTTCGCACACTGCCTTGCTTTTTAGGCTTCTGAATATTGGCATAATCGATTTGGTTCAAAAGGAAAACCTTTCAAAAGGGGTCATTACGATGGCTCGAAAGTTGGGTTATAAAACCTACTTGTATGAGAAGGGTAATGAGAACGAGGTGATTGGGGATTACGGATTGTTGGCTTACAGGGCTTGGGAAAACGGAATTGTATCGGAAAGTTCGTATATGGGTTTTTTGAGGGATCTTGGAATAGATATATCTCAACTTGATGACGAATTATCAAATGGGGAACTCTAAACCTACCGAAAAAATCATTTTATTGGATTGTGATGTTATTTCCCATTTCATTGCCAATAATGCACTGGAGGATTTACCCAAGATATTGGCTCCACACCCATGTTTTATACTGGATTTCGTTTATTCAGAAGTAGCCGCATGGCATATGAGATTGGCATTTCTTGAAGCAATCATCAAAACGGGTGGTATTAAAAAGATGCCTTTTCCTGAGGACCTTGAAACGAATAAAGAATTTGCACGAATTAAAAGTTGCTATCCGTTGATTGGTGATGGTGAAAGAGCTTGCATGGCTGTGGCACGCTTTAATGAGAATATTGTAGCAAGTAGCAATTTTCGTGATGTGGCTCCTTATTGCACCAAATTCAATGTGCTGTTCTTGGGTACTTTGGATATACTATCAGTAGCTTATGAAAGGGGATTTTATGACGAACAGCAATGTGATCGATTTATTCAAACGGCTTTAACCTTTAACAAGGCCTGTTTCCCAAAAGGTGTTACGGCGATGAGGTTTTACACGCCGGGAGATACGAGTTTTATTTAGTGCCAATCAGTTTTCTGCTTTTTCAATTTACGGAAAACTTTATGAGGATGGCATTTCCAACTGTTGGGCAAGTCACCCCCCAAGTCGCCCCTCAAGTCACCCCCCAAGTCAAAGAATTATTGAAAGCTTTTTCAGGTGAACATACGAGGCAGGAATTGCAGGATAAAATGAACTTGGACGATAGAAAAAACTTTAGAATTATCCGCATTCTTCCAGCATTATCCGATGCTTTCATCGAATTGACCATTCCCGACAAACCAAATAGCAGCAAGCAAAAATACAGATTGACCGAAAAGGGCGTTATGGCAAAAAAGTAAGCTGAGTTGTCCGAGAAAATCGGACAACTAAAAATGGAGTGATTCGGGAGGTTAATTAGAGCTGACACACCTTATCTATATAGTTATAATTCTTTCAAAAATGGAAACAAAAAAGCATTAAAAAACTTGTGAAAATGGTCACCAATTCTATAAGAGTTCGGATTGTCCAACGCGTGCTGATGCACCGGCTGAACAAGGTTATACTTGTCTTTAATTTGATGTTGAGAATATTGCTTATATTTAACACGATTAAGTCAACCATAACTACGTTTAGATACTATTGATTGATAAAATGAAGTTGCATTTAACGTACAAAATTCATTTTGAAATTCAGACAAGAATCAAATTACTTGTTGTATTGTCGTTGCTAATAGGCATGAATACTATTTGTGCTCAAGAAAAAATTGAAAAACAGTACAAAAACAAAACGGTTGATGAGCTTATAGCGCTATCGAAACAAAAACTTGCTAATGGTCATTATCAGGAAGCTTTAGGTGTAGCTTTAACCTCCCTAACCGTAGCCGAAAAAACCAAAAATGGAATTGATTTGGCCAGAGCGAATTTGCAGGTTGGCAAAATGCACTATTTCAATCATGAACCTACAAACGACATTCTCTCTTATTTTAAAAAAGCACGATTTTACATTTACGCCAATCATCTTGATTCGTTAAAACAACTGGTCAACTACAATATTGGCACTGTTTACGTTGAAATTTCGAAAATTGATTCAGCAAAATTCTATCTTAAGAAAGTTTTTGAAGTAAAAAACGCCTATAGCGACGCTGCCATTATTTCAAAAACCTATTCCGTATTGGCCGAATTGCATTTTGAACATGAACCCAATCTGCCTTTGGCAAAGATATACGTGGATAAGGCCCTGAAATACGCAGACTTGTCCAATGATACTCAAATTAAAAACTTTGCACTTCTCAAGAAAGGCATTTACTACAGTTGCACGAAGGAATACAGCAATGCTTTGAATTGTTTTTATAAAGTCAGAGAACAAGTTGAAGCTCAAGTCGATGTTGAAGGCCGAATGTATGTTTATTTACTCATCGCCATGTGTAAATCCTATCAAGCAGATCCAGGTATTTATACCTCTTTTCTTAGCTACTTGAATTTAAAAGACTCCGTGTTCAAGGCGGAATCGACCAAGAAAACGGCTGAATACAAAGCACTTTACGAAACCGAGAAAAAAGATAGAGAACTAAAGCTGAAAACTGCTGAAGCCGAAAATCAAAAAAACAGAAACCGCATTCAGTTTTTACTTTTTCTAGGAATGTTCATGATCCTTACTTTTATCTCGATTCTAGTTTTCTTTCAACAAAAGAACCGACAAAAAGCGAAGCTGCTTTTAGAAACAAACCGACTCGAAAAACTTCGATTTAAAGCGGTCATTGAATCGGAGGAAAAAGAGCGAAAAAGAATTGCTGTCGAACTGCATGACGGATTAGGTCAACTTTTGTCGACCGCCAAAATGAATGTAGAAAGCCTCGATGATGCCGTCGCATTATCGGATGAAGAAGATAGAGCTATCTATTTAACGTCGTTGAGTTTGATTGACGAGGCGGTGTCGGAAGTACGAAATATTTCGCATAACCTGATGCCGGGTGCTTTGATTAAACTTGGGTTGATTGCCGCTATAACGGACCTGACTAAAAAAATCAACACTTCGGGGAAAATACAAGTAGTGTTTAATTTTGACCGTGATTTTGAAAAACTAAATGAAACAACTGAAATAGCACTTTTCAGAATCGTGCAAGAGGTGCTGAACAATAGCATGAAACATTCGAAAGCAAAGGAAATTAAGGTTGAATTGCTTAAAAGGACAACTGAAATGCAGTTAATTATAACAGATGACGGAATTGGAATGGATGTTTCGAACATTGAAAAAAGTGAAGGGATTGGATGGAAAAATATTTATTCGCATGTAGCCCTGTTGAATGGAGAAATTGATATACAATCGAATAAAAGTTTTGGAACTAAAATACAAATAACGATTAAACACGATGAGTGAAGAATTCAATTTAAAGGTTCTGATTGTGGACGATCATCAAATGCTGATTGATGGTATAAAATCGATGTTGCGCAAAGAGAAAAGTATACAAATTGTTGCAGAGGCAAAGAATGGCATCGAAGCGTTGAAGATAGTCCGATCCAACAAGGATATCAATTTTATCATTACGGACATTAGCATGCCTGAAATGTCGGGGACCGAATTTGTAAAAGTTGTAAAAAGTGAATTCCCAGAAATCAAGGTGCTGGTTCTTAGCATGTTCAACGATTCGGCCATAGTGAATGAGATCATGAATGTGGAAGCCGAAGGTTATATTCTTAAAAATGCCGGTAAGCAGGAACTGATTTCGGCCATTTATAGAATTGCCAATCATGGTACCTATTATAGCCACGAAGTCATTAGTGAGTTGATGAAAAATTTGAAGCAAAACAAAGTCATTTCCGAAAATGGCAAATCTCTAAGTCCCCGGGAAATTGAAATCATCAAACTGATCGTTCAAGAAAATACGACGAATCAAATTGCTGAAAAACTTTTTATAAGCCCCCGAACGGTAGATACCCACCGAAAAAACATTCTCCAAAAAACAAATAACAAAACACTGGTTGGGCTAATCAAATTTGTCTTCGAGAACAAACTAACCGACTAAGCCTTCCCCAAAAAATATACCTACAAATACGGATACGATTTCAGTATAGGTGGGTATAAAATCAATGATTCCTATTTTAGTACTTTGTATCGATCTATAGTTATTAATTACCTACCTACTAATAAATTAGAAACATGAAAACAAAACTTATCTCGCTCCTGGTTATGGTATTCGTTGCATTACAAGTGAACGCAAAAGAACCTGTTTTAAAAGCGGCCATTATGTCGCAAGATCTACCCAAGTTGAAAGCTTTGCTGGATGCAGGTGCCGACCCGAACGAAATGAATTCGAGTTCGCCAGTTCTATATTGGGCTGCTTCAATGGGTAACGTTGATATGATCAAACTTTTGGTAGAAAAAGGGGCTAAAGTTGATGGCGTGGGTGCCTTAATGGGATTGACCCCTCTTGCCGGACTAGCCGAAGACGCCAAAGAGCCCGAAGATTTATTGGCATGGAATAAGAAAGTAAATACCTCGCTCCTAAAAAGAGTAAAGGGCGACACCACCAAAGTTGCTCAATGGCTGGCTCACGAAGACATCAATCGCTTTTCGCCAGTGGCAGACAAAGTGAAGTGCCTCTTGGATTTGGGTGCCGATCCCAATTTTGTACTTGGATCTGGTGCAGTAAAAGTTGGAACACCATTCCTTTGGGTAGTTAAAGCAGGCAATTTGAAGCTCGTAAAAGTGATGTTGGATTCCAAGAAAGTAGATACTGAATATCGCTTCGATAGCTATGCCGAAAAATCAATTAAAGTTTCGAACCAACTAGGTGCTGGCAGATTGGGTGATGCAAAAACTGAAAGAGATTGGGCTAACGTACCCATGTTTAATACGCCATTGCTGTACGCTATCGATAAGGAAAATCTGGAACTTGTGAAAATCCTAGTTGAGGGTGGTGCCGATATTAACAATGGAAAGAAACATGAATGGAACGAAGGCACCTCTGAATACAGAACCCACCATTTTGAACTGTGGACTCCTTTGGATGTAGCGCAGAGTGCAAAAAAGCCAAATAAGGAAATTATTGATTATTTGATTTCGAAGGGTGGGGTGAAGAATCGGAAATAAAAACGGTCTTAAACTGAAAAAAGTTTACATTATAAACCAAAAAAAAATGTAGAAATTGTGATTTTGGGTTGGGAGCGGAATTGCGTCGCGTGTGCGCCGCCATCCTCGAGGGGGGGGAACCTTGCAAACAATTCTTTTTCGAAACTCCTGACGGAGTGACGCCTTAAAAAACAAAACCCCGCTTTCAAGCAAGCTTGAAGCGGGGTTCTTGATTTTTTACGGCTACGAGCCGGGGGCTCGTTTCGAAAAAGAATTGTTTGCGGAGAAAGCGGGATTCGAACCCGCGGTACCCTTTAGAGGTACACACGCTTTCCAGGCGTGCCTCTTCAACCACTCGAGCATCTCTCCTTGTATTTGGGGCGGTTGGGTTTCCAAATGCGGATGCAAAAGTAGGAAAAAAAATGGGAAAGGGCAAGGGGGTGGATGGAAGAATCTGAAAATAATGGAGGGATGGCGAATTAGGGTATGGATGGGGCTTGGAAAAAAGGGCAAGGAGGGGAGGGGATTTGGTTTGACTAGGCTAAAAGGTGGAGGGCGGTGGTGGTGGTGATGGTGGCGATTTCCTCAGATGACAGACCATAGATTTCAGCCAGCTTGGCTACCACCAAGGGTATGTGTTTGGGTTCGTTGCGTTTGCCGCGGAAGGGGACGGGGGTGAGGAAGGGGGCATCGGTTTCGGTGACCAAACAAGATAATGGGACTTGGGAGAGGAATTGGGCTTGCAAGGAGTTTTTGTAGGTGATGGTGCCGTTGATGCCGAGAAGAAAGCCTTCGGAGGTGAGCTCCAATGCCTGAGAGAGGGTGCCGGCGAAGCTGTGGAAGACGACTTTGAGGCCGCGGCCGTAGTAGGGGCGGATAAGGGGCATGATTTCGTCGAAGGCGTCGCGGACGTGGATGAGGGCGGGTTGGTGGCGGGAGAGGGCCCAATCGAGTTGGATTTGGAGGGCGTGTTGTTGCTCCTTGAAGAAGGTTTTGTCCCAGTAGAGGTCGAGGCCGATTTCGCCGATGCCGGAGAAGGATGAAAGATCGAGGGCGGTTTGGATTTTGGCGAGTTGCGCGAGGTAGTCGGCTTTGACGTCGCAGGGGTGGAGCCCGGCGAAGAAGCGGAGCCCACTTGTGAACCCGAGGTTGGAGGCGCGGAGGGGCTCCATGGCGCAGAGGCTGTCGAAGTCGATGGCTGGGAGCCATATTTGATCGACGCCGGAGGCTAGGGCGTCGGAGAGGACGGAGGGAAGGTCGGCGGTGAAGTCGTCCAAATATAAATGTGCATGCGTGTCGATCATTCAATAATGAATCAGTTTGTGCATAAGGCACAGAATTTTACTTCATTCGGCAGAGTCAAACAAGTTTGCCTCTGCGCTCACTTTCATAAAATTTCTCCTTTTCGGAAATAATACCGCAGTCCATACGCTTCACATTTTTCCCGACGAACCGGTTCCGGCAGGTTTTTGTAATAATCTTCCACCTGGTTCCAGATGTCTAGGATGATGGAGTCGGCGGTTTTGCGGAGGGTGGCGATGTTTTCCAGGGTGCGGTTGGTGGAGCGTTGGTGGGTCTTTTGGGAGATGCCGCCGTCTTTGAAGATGTCGAAGTGGACGCGAACTTTGGCAATGGCCGGGTTGTAGATGGGGGCACCGCCGGAGCGGATGCGTTCTTGTTCGCCGGCCACAATGCGTTCGCCCCAGTTGAGGAGGGAGAGTTCGGTGTTGAGGTCGGGGACGGTGAAGTTGTTGGGATCGAGGCCGTAGAGGCGTTTGAGTTCGGGTTTGATTTCGTTGCGGATCACGGAAAAGTTCAGCACTTGAATAAAATGGGAAATGTAGAGGCGGGCCATTTTGATTTGGGACTGGTATTTTTTGCCGGCGGCAACTTGTTTTTCGAGGCATTGGAGGTACTCATGACGGGCACTTTCGAAGGCGGGCAGGAAGGCTTCGGCTTCGTTTTTGGTTTTGATGGAGAAAGCGAGGTCGGGAACGTTGGTGCGGCCACATTGTTCGATGGCGGTTTGCATGGAGCGGATGCGGGCTTGGTCGGTGTTGGGTAAGCGTCTGTAAGGCATTGGAGGAGTGGAGTTTGCTAATTACTTGTCGCGGTCAGTGAGCTCATTGGCGAGCTGGATGAGGTTGGCCTTGCGGCTTTCGGGTACGGAAACACGGGCGAGGGTTTCGAAGGCTTTTTGTTGGTGTTTCTTCATTTCGAGGAGGCATAGCTCCTTGATGCTTAGCTTGTTGTAAATGCGGGTGACGGCGGTTATCTTGAGCTCTTCGGGTCGGTGGTTGTCGGTGAGCCAGCTATCGAGTTCGGCACGGGTGGCAGGGTCGGCTTTGTCGAGGGCGTTGATGAGCATGAAGGTCTTTTTATTGCAAACGATGTCGCCGCCGATGCGTTTGCCAAAGGTTTCGGGGCAGCCGTAAACGTCGAGCAGGTCGTCTTTGAGCTGGAAGGCCAAGCCGGTGTTTAGCCCGAAATCGTACAGCAGGTCGGCATCAGCAGGGCTTGCTCCGCCGGCTATGGCACCCATTTTGAGGCTGGTAGCCAGCAGGACGGCCGTTTTGAGGTGGATCATATTCATGTATTCGGCCACCTTGACGCTGGGTTGGGTTTCGAAATCCATGTCGAATTGCTGGCCTTCGCACACTTCCAGGGCGGTCTGGCTAAACAAGGGCAGGCATTGCTTGAGGTGTTCCGCGCTGGCGTTGCCCAGAATTTGGTAGGAAAGGATTTGCATGGCGTCGCCGGAAAGGATGGCCACATTTTCGTCCCATTTGAGGTGGACGCAGTCCATGCCGCGGCGGGTGGGGGCTTTGTCCATGATGTCGTCGTGCAGGAGGGTGAAGTTGTGAAATACCTCCAGGGCGAGGGCTGGGATCATGGCTTTGGTGGGCTCATCGCAAAAAAGTTCGCAGGCCAGCAGGCACATGGTGGGACGGATGCGTTTGCCACCCATGGACAAGACATATCGGATGGGGTCGTACAGGCGGGCTGGCGCTTTGTCGAGCGGGAGTTCATCGAGGGCCTGATTGAACAACTTCAACAGTTCATCCGAAGTATGCATAAAATGTAAATTTTTCCAAAAATACGTTTTCATTTGTTAGAAAACAATGTTCTGCTAAAAAAAGATTTTTGGAAGGTTTGCCCATGGATAGCTTGCGAAGGCTTTGCCCGCGAAGTTTTGGCTGCATCCGTCGGATGGATTGACTAGGCGGAAGCGCACAGGTAGCTGCCTCCGTCGGATCGACTATTTCAGCCGAAAACTGACTGGTAAAATGTATTTGACGCGGATGGGCTTGCCTTGTTTTCGGGCAGGAATCCATTTGGGCAGAGTTTGGATCACGCGCAGGGCTTCGCGGTCGAGCAGCGGGTTGGCCGATTGGAGCACGGTGGGTTGTTTCAGGGCGCCATCTTTTTCGATGAAAAAGCAGCAAATAACCGTATTTTCAATTTTGCTGGCTTTGGCTGAATACGGGTAGCGGAGGTTTTTACTCAGAAACTCGAGCAGGCCTGCTTCACCACCGGGGAAGGAAGGCATTTCTTCCACCAGCGTGTAAAGTTGTTTGTCAACAGGCGCTGGCTCTGCCTTTTCGGGCTGTTTTTTGTCCTCGATGGGTTTCTCTTCTTGGCGCAATTCCTCCAGGTATGGGTCGTTTTCGGGTGTGGTGTTTTCGACAATGCTGAGCATGTCGGGTTTGATGCGTTGAGCTATTTGTTCGGCCGAAAGGACTACTGGAGGGGCATCGGTTGGCGTTGGAAGGACCGGTTTCTGGAGTTCAGGCAAGATGTCTTCTTGCAGAATGGCGTCGAGAAGCTGGTACTGATCCACCATGACGGATTCCTCCTGCTGCTGGTATTGGGTGTAGCGAAAGTTGTCGATGAGAAGCGGAATGCCTACGCCGACCGAAAACGCGGCTACAACGAGGAGGAATGCCCAGATGTGACGGCGAACGGCGGTTCTGCGCATCACGTATGCTCCGTATGCTTGGTTTCGGCCTTCGAAAACAAGGTCGCACCAATCGCTGGAATAGAGATTCATCTTCATTTTTACAACAAACGGGGTCAATTTCCGTTCTACAAAAGTACAATTTTATGTGGAGGCTGCTCCATGCCGAGTGTTAATTTGCGTTAGTCTATTCTCGCTGAAAAAATCCGTATCTTTGATGCATCCAATGAAACTGTTATTCATGTTCCGTATTTTCTCGTCTGTTATCCTGCTCATGGTCCTTTCGGGGTCGGTTTTGGCCCAAAGTGGGGAAACCATTTATCCATTTCTGAATCTTCCCACGTCGGTTTCGGCCTCTGGAGTTGGGGGCAACAGTGTTTCGTCGCAGGAAAAGGACTTGAACCTGGTGTTTCACAACCCGGCCATGTTGAGCACGGAAATGAGCAACAGCATCGAGGTGGGGTATATGAATTACATTTCGGACATTCAGCTGGGTTCAGCCGCTTTTACCCGGAAAATCAACGACCGAAGTGCCTGGATGGCTGGGATTCGGTACATCAATTACGGGGAAATGCTTTGGACGAATGCGCAGAATGATATTTTGGGCACCACCTATGCAGGCGATTTGGCGCTGACCGGGGCCTATTCCTGGCAGCTTTCCCAATACTGGCGGGCAGGCGGTTCGCTCAGCATGATTTATTCGGTGATGGATCAATATACTTCCCTGGGTTTGGGCGTGGATTTGGGGCTTTATTACAACAATCCTGCGACGTTGTTTTCGGCCGGGTTTGTGTTGAAAAATATGGGGGCCGAAGTCGTGGCCTACGATGAAACCTACGAAAAGATGCCTTGGGACGTGCAATTCGGATTGAGCAAGAAATTTGCTCATGCGCCGCTACGGTTTACAATGACGGTGCAGAACCTCACCAAGCTGAGTACGTCGTACTTGGCTGAAGTGTCGAATACCGATGGTGTGGCTACAAAAAGCGACAACTTGGCGCAACAGATTTTTAAGCACACGCTGCTGGGTGTTGAATTTGTCCCTTCGGACAATTTTTTGCTGAGCATCGGGTTTAATTACAGAAGGCTGTCGGAACTGGCCATTGCCCAGCGCACGCCTTTTTCGGGCTTTACCGCGGGTTTCTCGTTGAAGGTGAAAAACTCGAGGGTCGGCGCTTCGTTCGCCAAATACCATGCGTCGGGCAGTTCGCTGCAGTTGACATACGGGATGGATTTGTCAAAAATTGGATTGTAAACGAGCCTGTTAAGGATCATGTTGAGGCTTTTTACTAAATGAATGTTTTTATGAAGAAACTAATTATAGCGGTGGACGGATTTTCGTCCTGTGGCAAAAGCACGATGGCCAAGACCTTGGCTAAGAGGCTGAATTATACGTATGTGGACAGTGGCGCCATGTATCGGGCGGCGAGCTTGTTTTGCATGCAAAACGGTTTGATCCACGACGGGCTGTTGGATGTGGAAGGGCTTCGTTTGCGTTTGGACGAGGTTGTGGTTTCGTTTCGGAACAATGCCGAAGGCGTGTCGCAAACGTATTTGAACGGTGTGAATGTGGAGCGTGAAATTCGGACCATGGAGGTTTCCAACTTGGTGAGCATGGTCTCTGCGGTGGGTTTCGTCCGTGAAAAAATGGTGGAGCTGCAGCGGAAAGCGGGTGCTGAAGGCGGCATCGTGATGGATGGTCGCGATATTGGCACGGTGGTTTTTCCCGAGGCCGACCTCAAGATTTTTGTGACGGCCGATGCTACCATTCGGGCGCAACGTCGGTACGATGAGTTGGTTGAAAAAGGCCAGCCCGAGGATTTCGCAGCGATTTTGGAAAATATTGAAAAGCGCGATCGCTTGGATCAGACGCGCGAAGTGAGTCCGTTGCGAAGAGCTTCGGATGCCATCGAGATGGACAACGGGCTGTTCAACTTGGAACAACAGGATGCCTGGTTACTGGAACACGTTAATAAAAAACTTCATGGCAACAATTGAAATAGATTCTAATTCCGGCTTCTGCACGGGTGTGGTTCAGGCCATTAAAAAGGCTGAAAAATTTTTAGGAGAGCACGAAGCCTTGCTTAGTTTGGGCGATATCGTTCACAACAACAGGGAGGTGGAACGCCTCGAAGCCAAGGGCATGCGGACGATTGCGAATGCCGACCTTGCCACGTTGAAGGACGTCAATGTGCTTTTCAGGGCTCATGGGGAACCGCCTTCCACCTACGAACTGGCTGAAAAAAACAACATCCGGCTCATCGACGCGACTTGCCCGGTAGTGCTCACGTTGCAGGCCAAGATTCGCCGTGCCTACGAAAACTATCCGAACGCGCAGATTGTGATTTTCGGCAAAAGCGGCCACGCGGAAGTCATCGGCTTGCTGGGTCAGACCAACAATACGGCCATTGTGTTGGAGAAAGTGTCGGATTCCGCTCAATTGGATTTTAGCAAGCCCATCGTTCTGTTTTCGCAGACCACCAAGGCGCTGGACGAATACCAACGGCTGGCTGCCTTGATCAAGAGTTCCATGACGGACGGGGCCTTGTTCATGTTTCACGACACCATCTGCCGGCAGGTTTCCAACCGCTTGCCGCACATCAAGGATTTTGCGCGCAACCACGACAGCGTCTTGTTTGTAAGCGGGCCCAAGAGTTCCAACGGGAAAGTCTTGTTTGAAGCCTCCAAAGGGGTGAATCCGCGTTCCTTTTTGATTACCGGCCCAGAAGATGTGAAGGTGGAAATGATTACCGGCGTTAATAATATTGGTATCTGTGGTGCCACTTCCACCCCGGTTTGGCTGATGAATGATGTGAAAAAACAGGTTTCGAAAATGCTGAAAGCGTTGTAAAGGATCTCTTAAATTTGCGTTTTGGGTCGGATAAAAGCATTATATTTGCAGCGATTTAGGTATTAAAAATTGGTAATTATGAGTCAGATCAAGACCATCGGTCTTTTAACTTCGGGCGGCGACGCACCGGGCATGAACGCGGCCATTCGTGCCGTCACACGCGCAGCCATCTGCAACGGCTTGAACGTGAAAGCAATTTATCACGGTTATAAAGGCCTGATAGCAGGCAATATTGTCGAATTCAAATCGCAGAACGTCAGTAACATCATCCAGCAAGGTGGCACCATTTTAAAGACGGCCCGTTGCGACGAATTCAAGACGGTGGAAGGCCGCAAACTAGCCTACGAAACGTTGATGCGCGAAGAAATTGATGCGCTGGTGGCCATCGGGGGAGACGGTACCCTTACCGGCGCCCGCATTTTTGCCGCTGAATACAATTACCCCATCGTGGGTTTGCCCGGCACCATCGACAACGATATTTTTGGCACGGATTCCACCATTGGGTACGATACGGCGCTCAACACCATACTGGACGCGGTCGATAAGATTCGCGACACCGCTTCTTCCCACGAACGTTTATTCTTTATCGAAGTCATGGGTCGGGATGCCGGTTTCTTGGCTTTGAACGGTGCCATCGCTTCCGGTGCCGAAGCTGCCATCATTCCCGAGATTTCCACCGAAGTGGACCAACTGGAGGAGTTCATCAAGCAAGGTTTCCGCAAATCCAAAAACAGCTCCATCGTTTTGGTAGCCGAAAGCGAGATCACCGGTGGTGCCCTGCATTATGCGGAACGCGTAAAAAATGAATATCCCGAATACGACGTTCGTGTGGTGATTTTAGGTCACGTACAGCGCGGCGGCTCACCTTCGGCCTACGACCGTATTCTGGCCAGCCGCCTGGGCGCTGCATCCATCGATGCCTTGCTCGACGGTCAACGCAATGTGTTGGTGGGCATCGAAAACGACAAAGTGGTGCTGATCCCTTTCTCCAAGGCAATTAAAAACGACAAACCGATTGATCCGGAGTTGCTTCGGGTGCTGAAGACGTTGTCGATCTAGGGCTTCCGTTTTTTTTTTATACTAGTGGTTTGAAGAATGGACCAACTTGAAGTCACAATTTGTGACTTCAAGTTGGTCCATTCTTCAATGTTGAGTTGAAACATGAAAAATGGAATTATTTTATTTGGAAGGCTTCGTCAGGAATTTGGCGTAGTAGCGATCCAGGGCGGCTTGGGCGGCCGAGAAGGAACTGATTTCGTCGTTTAGAACTTGCTTTTCCTTCAAAACCAGCAGTTTTTGAATTTCTTCGTCGTGGTAGAAACGGTTACGGAGCTGTTCGTTGATGCTTTCGTACATCCAGTATTTGGCTTGACCGGTGCGTTTGAGGTGGAAGAAACCGTTTGCTTTTACGAAATCGATGAAGCGAAAAACCATATCCAAAACTTCAGGTACATGGTAGCCGGTTCGGCCGGAATAGGGAATTACCTCGGGTTTCCAGCCGGATTCAGGCATGGGAAAGAGGTGGAGGGCGTTGAGGAACTGGGCTTTGGAGAGTTCGGCCTTGGTGAGGTTGTCGCCGTCGGCTTTGTTGATGACGATGCCGTCGGCCATTTCCATGATGCCGCGCTTGATGCCTTGGAGTTCGTCGCCGCCACCTGTGATTTGGATCAATAAAAAGAAATCGACCATGGAATGCACGGCGGTTTCGGACTGGCCGACGCCGACGGTTTCCACAAAGATGGTGTCGAAACCGGCTGCTTCACACAACACAATGGTTTCGCGGGTTTTGCGGGCAACGCCGCCGAGGGAACCTGCGGCTGGGCTGGGGCGGATAAAGGCGTTTGGGTGGACGGCGAGTTCTTCCATGCGTGTTTTATCGCCCAGGATGCTGCCTTTGGAGCGTTCGCTGCTGGGGTCGATGGCGAGCACGGCAAGTTTGTGACCCTTGCCAATCAAATTCATGCCGAAGGCTTCGATGGAAGTGCTTTTGCCGGCTCCGGGCACGCCGGTGATGCCGATGCGGACCGAGTTACCGGCGTGAGGCAGGCAAGCGGATATGATTTGCTGAGCTTTTTCCTGGTGGTCGAAGCGGGAACTTTCGATGAGCGTGACGGCCTGAGAAAGCAATACCATGTTGCCTGCAAGGATGCCGTCCACGTATTCCTGCACGGAATAGTCCTTTTTCCGCACAACTTTCTGTCGGTACGGATTCAGGATGGGCGGTGCTTCAATGCCTTTGTTCACCGACAAACCCTTGAATTGGTCGTCGTTTTCGGGGTGATGCATCAGTTGGAGGATACCTGTGCGGTGATGAACAGGCGATTGACACTGGCTTTGGGGTCGTTGGTGATGACGGTGAAGCGTTGTACCACATTGCCGTCGAAGGTGCCGGCGTTGAAGGAAACGTGGATGCGGATGGTTTTACCAGGAGCAATGAGCATGTTGGCTGGCGTGATCTTCAGACCATCGTAATCGGGTACGATTTTGCGGATGTGAAGGGGCGATTTGCCACTGTTGGTCAGGGTCAACGACAGCACTTTACTGGTGCCACGGGTCATCTTTCCAAAATTGATGCGGTTTTCCGAGAAAGTGGCTACTGGAGCGTTGGCAACCTGATCGGCACTTAGTCTGGAAAAATCTTCCGTAATGATGGCGCTCAGGTAGATGCGGTTGTTCGAATTCAACTTATCTTTCGGATTGGTCACTAGGTAAAAGGAATCTTCCCTTTTGCCGTAGTCTTTGGCCAATTCGGCATGGTATTTCACCGTGATGACTCCTGTCTGATTGGGCTGAAGCACGGTGTTGGAAGCCGACAACTCAATGTGTTTGGGCACTTTATTGAAGCTCAAGTTAATAGGCGTCTTGTTGGTGTTGATCACCTCAATGGTTTCCGTCTTGACACTGCCGATTCGGGTTTCCAACATGGGGACCATGGTGCGTCTTAGCCGCAGACCTTGCATGTTTTTGGGATAGGATGTTTCGGGGTTTTCACCTTGAGGTGTGACGATACCTTGAATGATGAGCACTACGTTGGGCGCATCGGGGTCGTTGGTATAGACGGTGATGGTCTTGTGGAACGTGCCTGGACGATCCGCCGTGTTGTAAGTGACTCTAATGGAGGAGGAAGTGCCGGGTGTAATGGGTTCCTTCGAAAATATTGGCGTGGTGCAGCCGCAAGAGGCGACCGCTTTTAGTATAACCAGTGGTGCGTCGCCTTTGTTGTAAAAGACAAAATCGTATGTCGCGGTTTGGTCTTCTTCCTTGATGGTGCCGAAATCGTGGGATTTGGTGGGAAAGCTGATGCTAGGACCGGCCAGTGCTGAACCGGTGGCAATAAGCAGCAGGAGGGTCAGAAATAATGCAACTTTTTTCATTTGAACATTCTATTTAGTTAAAAGCAATCGGCAACGTATAAGTTCATTAACTTGGATGTTTGCTGCTACATGCTCGTTTCATTTTCGTACAAAGTTTTCATACGAATAGGCAATGGTTGAATCGGGAGTGGCTTCGTGCATTTCGTACGAAACGCGATCCCAAAGGTTGTAATCGATTTCAGGGAAAAATGTATCTGCCTCAAAATCAGCATGTACCATGGTGAGGTACAGTTTGTCCACCAAGGGATAGGTCTGATGGTAAATCATGGCTCCGCCAATAAAGAATACTTTTTCCTCGTTGGAACACTTCACCAGCGCTTCGTCGATGGAATGGGCGGTTTCGCAACCTGGGAATAGTTCGTCGTCCGGGCTCAGCACGATGTTCCGGCGGTTGGGCAGGGCACCTTTGGGCAAGGAGAAAAACGTGTTCCGCCCCATGATCACGGTGTGACCGGAGGTGATTTCCTTAAAGTGCTTCAAGTCGCCGGGCAGGTGGCAAAGCAATTGGTTGTCCTTGCCGATGGCATTGTGGTTGGCGATGGCGACGATGATGGCTGTTTCCATAAAATATTATATTGCAACCGCTCCTTTAATATGCGGGTGCGGGTTGTAGTTTTCCAACGAAAAGTCTTGGAAGGAGAAACCGAAAATGTCGTTGATGTCCGGATTCAGTTTTAGGGTTGGCAGCGTGCGGAGGTCGCGGCTGAGCTGTTCCTTCACCTGATCCAGGTGGTTGGTGTAAATGTGTGCGTCACCCAGCGTGTGGACGAAATCGCCGGCTTTCAGACCGGTGACCTGAGCCATCATTTGCAGGAGCAAGGCGTAGGAAGCAATATTGAAGGGCACGCCTAAAAAGATGTCGGCACTGCGCTGATATAGTTGCAGGCTGAGCCTTCCGTTGGCTACGTAAAATTGAAAGAAGGCGTGGCAGGGCGGCAGGTTCATATTGGGCAGGTCGGCCACGTTCCAAGCGGAAACGATGATGCGGCGGGAGTCGGGGTTCGTTTGAAGAGTTTCAACGGCTTCGGAGATCTGGTCGATGCTGCCGCCTTGGTAGTCGGGCCAGGAGCGCCATTGAAAGCCGTAGATGTGTCCCAAGTCGCCGTTCTCGTCGGCCCATTCATTCCAGATTTTAACACCGTTTTCTTGTAGGTATTTGGCATTTGTATCGCCTTGCAGGAACCAGAGCAATTCGTAAATGATGGATTTGAGGTGGAGTTTTTTGGTGGTGAGGCAAGGAAAGCCTTCTTCGAGGTTGAAGCGCATCTGGTGTCCAAAAACACTGATGGTGCCCGTGCCTGTGCGGTCTTCTTTGTGGACGCCCTCGTCCAGTACGCGTTGCAAAAGGTCCAGATATTGTTTCATGAATGTTGGTGTGTGCATTGCCCGCATTTTGCGACGGAATAAGCACTTAAAATGGGTTTGATTCGCATTACAAACGTACGCAAAAGATGCGAGTATTAAAACAATTTGTACGTCGTTTTAAGAACTTTAAACTCACAACGGCGGTTGATTTGATCGGCTACGGCTTGCTGGTCTGGCGGTAGAGTCAGGATGAAACCTTCCGTCAGGTTGCTGCCTTCGGGCAAGAATCGGTATTTGTCCTGCATGTAGCTGTCCACCATGGCGGGCTGGTTTTTGCCGTAACCGTGGGACTCGAGGCGGGCTTTTTCGATGCCTTGCTGCGCGAGGTATTCCACCACGGCTTCAGCCCTTTTTCCGGAGATGTAATCATTGACCAGGTCCGTGCCGATGCGGTCCGTATGGGCGCCGATTTCCACCACGATGTGGGGGTTGTCCTGCAGTATTTTGATGAGTTCGGCCAAGGCTGGGTACGATTCGGGTTTGAGTTCCCATTTGCCGAAATCGAACAGGATGTTTTCGATGCGGATGGCCCGGTGAAGGGGTGTGAGCACGAAATCCTGAATGTAAGTGGTGTCGGCTTCCTTGTTCAAAGCATAAAAGCGGGCGGAATTGTTCAGGTAGGAGCGGCAGGTGCCCAGCATGGCGTAATCGGCGTCTTTTTCCACCTTGACGGAATACTGGCCGGTTTTGTCGGCTCTGGTCTTGATGTTCAGGCCTTTATCGTTGACGATGCGGACAATGGCGTCGGGTATCACTTCGCCGAAACGGTCGGAAACGGTGCCTTTGAGTTCCACAAAATGATTGGGCAGCTCAAAACTGTAGATTTTGTCCCAGCCTTTGGGTTCCTTGCGGTTGGAGGAAAAAAAGCCGCGTTCTTCCTTGCCGAAGAAGGTGATGCCGAAGTCATCGCCGTTGGAGTTGATCTGTTGCATCAGGTTCTCGACGGTGAAGCCGCCTTCTGGTTTGGGGGTGGCTTTGAAAAGGTCGAGGCCGCCGAAGCCTGGCAAGCCGTCGGACGAAAAGTAGAGGTCGCCGTTGCTTCTGAAATAGGGGAACATTTCGTCACCGGCCGTGTTGATGTCGGAGCCTAGGTTTTCGGGCGGGCCGAAGGTGGTTTCCTGCATCTCGCTCCGCCAAATGTCCTTACCGCCGAAACCGTTTTTGAGGTCGGAAACAAAATACAAATAGTTGCCATCGGGGCTAACAGCCGGGTGGGCAAAAAGCACCGTTGAATCGCGGAAAATGTTCATTTTTTCGGGCGTGCTCCATTCGGCCCCAGTACGGACGGCCCGATAAATTTCCACTTTGGAATTGGACTGGATGGAGTCCGATTTGGTGATGCAGCGGGTGAAAAACAGCGTTTTTCCGTCGGGACTAAAGGAGGCTGCACCCTCGTCAAACTCTGAGTTGATGGGGCCTTCCACGTATTCGGGCTTGCTCCAGACGCCGTTCACGTCTTGCTTGGCCATCCAAAAATCGTTGTCCGGCAGGCCGGTGATGTTGCTGGGTTTCACGTCTTTTTTGGTGCGGGCGGAAGAAGTGATGAACAGGGACATATAGGTTTCTGGCAGCAGTACCGGCGCAAAATCGCCTTTTTTCGAGTTCAGTTGGGTCGCTTTCTTGACCACGTATTTGGTGGGGCTTTTTTGCCAGGTAGGGACCAAGTTGCAGGCGTTGAGGCCGTTCAGCGCCAGGGTGTCTTCGGGGTGGTAATTCAGGAAAGCTCGGAAAGCATTGGCGGCTTCGGCGTATTTGGCATTTTTTTGCAGGGTCATGGCCAAATGCAGGTTGACCGTATCGTTGGTAAGGTTGTAGCGCAGGGCCTTTTTATATTCGCTTTCGGCCTTAAGTGGCTGATTCAGTTTGCGGTAGCATTCACCCCGAAAGTAGGAGGCATGCGCGCGCTCTTTCTTTTCGTCGCTTTTAAGGCGCTTGTAGGCTTTTCCGTATTGCGTGGCGGCCGCATTGTATTCCCCGTAGCTGTACAGCTTGTCGGCTTTGCGCAGAGTCATGCCGACGGAGCAGCCGCTGAGCAGGAAAACAAGCAATAGGGAGAATAGTAGGAATTTTTTGGCGGGCATGGGAGGATATTCGGATCGTTGTAAAAGCACATGGGTTTTTCCACGCGCATGAGTAAAATAACGAGAAAAAGGACGGTTTATTGTGTTTTCGGGAGTTGTACGATATCCTCGTTACATTGCCGAAAAAAGGGCTATGACTCCGGTTATGGGTATGAAGAAGATGCTGGAAGAAGCAGAATTTGCGAAAATTTAAACCCGGATATTTCGCCAAAACTCCTATTATTTTAGTACATCTGGCGAAATATAAATCGATTTCAGGTTGTTTATTGTATTTACGGCAGCAGCAACGAACTGTCGCCGTAGCTGAGGAAGCGGAAATCGTGTTGCAGGGCATAGTCGTAAACCTTTCGCCATTCGTTTCCACCGAGGAAGGCTGAAACCAGAAGAAGTAGCGTGCTGTTGGGTTGGTGGAAGTTGGTGAGCATGGCGTTCACCACGTGGAATTGGTAGCCGGGGGCGATGAGCAGGCGGGTGGAGGCGGTGAAGACGGTGAGGTTGTTGGTATCGAGGTAGTTGATTAGTGCTTGCAGCGCAACTTCGGTCGGGATTTGACGGATGGTTTCGGTTTTTTGTCCATCATCTGTTTTTTGCCATTCATTCATTTGCCCGTAAGCATACCATTGGTCAAGCGTCCATTCGTCGGGGTGGATTTCGGGATGTGCGAGCAGGTGGTAACCAAACCAATACAAGCTTTCCAAGGTTCGCACAGAGGTGGTGCCGACAGCGGTGACCGTGCCCAAGTGGTTTAATAAGTTTTGCAGAAAGCTTTTATCGACGGAAATGAATTCACTGTGCATGGTGTGGTCCAGCATCTGTTCGGAAAGCACGGGTTGAAACGTTCCGGCACCGACATGCAACGTCACTTCGCTGCGTAAAATACCCTTTTCATCGATGTTTTTTAAGACTTCGGGCGTGAAATGCAGGCCGGCGGTGGGTGCGGCCACGGAACCTTCTATTCGGCTGAACACGGTTTGGTAGGTGGTTTCGTCGGAAGCTTGGGTTTCGCGGTGGAGGTAGGGCGGAATGGGCAGTTGCCCGGCATAGTCGAGCAGGTCGCCGAAAAGAATTGGGTTTTCGTCTGCGATTTCACTGTCGCAAAGAATGGAAGTTTCGCCTGCGATTTCGCTACTGTAAGGGAGCGGTGATCCTTCGATGCTTTCCAAGCCTGTATCGTACCGTGCCTCTTCAATACACTTCCAGCTGAAACGAATGCGTTGCGCTTTGTCTTCCGTGCCGATGCGTTCGGCCGTAAAACGGATCGCATTGCCTTTGACCACCAACGTTCGGTGGAGGGGCTCCTGCTTCCATTTCTTCAGATTGCCCACCAGGCAAAGCCATTCGCAGCTTTCCGTACTTTGAAAATTCTGGGCATAATCGGCTGGGCTGAGCGGTTCGAGGCAAAAGACTTCGATGCGAGCGCCGGTTTCCTTAAAGAAAAACAGCCTGGCGTGGATCACTTTGGTGTTGTTGTAAACCAACAGGCTGTTCGGCTTTAGGTGCTCGGGCAGCTTGCCAAAAACGGTTTCTCCGATCACGCCTTTTTGATAGAGAAGCAGTTTGGAGGCGTCACGGGGTTCTACCGGGAATTTCGCGACACGTTCGTCGGGAAGGGCGTAGGCGAAGTCCTCAATGCGGATGGACTGGATTTTTTGAAGCAGATCGGTCATGAGTTTGCAAAAGTACGCATTCCGCCCCTAAACAGCAAAGGCTGCCCGAGAAGAGCAGCCTTTGCTTATAAGCTTAAATTCCGTGCAGGCATTTACCGCTGCTTGCGACGGAGCGCATCAACCATTAGAATCTGTAACGAACGCCCAGACCGCCGCTGACGCCAAAACCGAAACCTCCGATGATGTTCAGAGTTGGAGTAGCATCTATAGATAATTGCAATGGAAGACTGGGGACAACACTTTGAAGGTCGAATTCCAGACCGGCTTGACCACTGATTCCGAGGCCAAAATAACCGCTGCCCAACCAAATTCCGGCACCACCACCATAATACCATTTCCAGGCATCACCCAATTTTGGAAAATCATTCACCCATTGGTAATAACCATTCAGACCCAGACCGCCACCTAAGAAGCTAAGGTTGGCTTCTATACGATTGGCATCACCCATGGCCATTTGACCAGAGACTTGAGCTCCATAGCTTCCTAATTTCAATCCGATTGCTTTGTCTTGTGCATTCACGGCAGTTGCCACTGCGAAACATACGAGTAGAATTGTGATAACTTTCTTCATAACAGTAGTTTTTAGTAAATAAATGGATAGACTTGTTATTAATTTCATCTAAATAGACGCTCTAAGATAAAATATTTTATTTCTTTTTACTAACCTCTGAGCAATTTTTTATTGAAGAAGTAGGAAATAATAATAGATCAGTCAACCCTTCTGATGGTACTTTATGCTCATTATCAGTTCTTTTTGAACCGAAATGGTTTCTTTCAATAAATCAATATTCTCAATTAAATCGGCAATTCTTTGCTCGTTTTGCAAACACTTCAGGCAAGACTTTTCATAATCTACAATTGGCTCAAGCAATTTGCTTTCTACCAACATATTTCCAACACCTGTAAGCAACCATTTCGTTGAATAGGCGGGATAATTTGTAGCTATGATTTGTAACCACTTCGATTGAATGTCCGAACCGTTTTTCATTGCACGGGACAAAACACCCTTGCTAGCACCAATTTGTCGCTCCAGATGTCTGATAGTAATCCCCTCGTTTATTACTAAATCCTTTATTCGGGAAAGAATTGTATCCATTAAAGTGATAATTATTCCTTTTATCTTTGTTAAGTTGAAAAATATCAACTATGTTTGCTTTCGTATTAATATAATATTCAAGTTTCGCAAGTAGTAAAAATTTAAAATCTTAGGCATAAAAAAAGGCAAAGGGTCTTTCAGAAGTATCTGAAAATCAGTATATTTGAAGTGACAAAACAACAAATACTGAACCCAATGCC
>Ga0247841_10004794_pt1 | contig 22732 bp, 5 predicted proteins | sample LaCruzMarch2015__2_FD_192410 | JGI IMG/M metagenome (GOLD analysis project Ga0247841, IMG submission 192410) | Freshwater microbial communities from meromictic Lake La Cruz, Castile-La Mancha, Spain - LaCruzMarch2015_18m | ecosystem: Environmental > Aquatic > Freshwater > Lake | place: Spain... | reverse complement strand
GTTATTATTCATATAACATCTATTGCTCTCAGTCAAAACAATTATACTTTAACATTAAATTTAAAAACTTGAATGCTGTATCGCTCAGATGTAATTGTTTCGTTCCGTACGCCAGTCAGACTTCAGGGTCAGTTAAGCATTATCTTAATTTCTATGAATTCGTATTAGAAAATAATAAATGGTATTTAAGATCCCCTAAAAAAATGGATGTATCATATGGGGCAAAATCTTCATATTCATACTATAAAGCTTCTGGAGATCCAAACTGTTATTATATTAATAATTTTGAATCTCCAATCTTGATTCTAGATTACAATATTTTATATATTATTAACAACTATAACAAAGAAGAAAAGCCATTTTATTTTGATAGATATCCAGAGGGTATGTATAAATCTTCATACAATGATTTTAGCAATGATTTAAATAGTAGTGATTTAAATCTATTTATATCTATAGGTAATTCGAGTGTTGTTAATACAACTGAGTTGTACAGCGATATGAACGATCCGTATAACCCATACATCTATTCTTACGTAAAGCCAGTGCTAAATTATGATCCCAATAGTATTTACTATGCGTGTTCTAATAGGAAGTTTTTTGGAAATAAAATTTTGGTAGGCAAGCGTAGGATATCAGAAATAATTGGAATGTATGGCAGACATGCTCCAGAGTCTAAAAAAGTTACATTATCTAACGTCGGCACTTTTGTTGGCTATGATATATTCTATCATATGTGCGGTCATGTGATGCCCGTAGATGTAATTGATTATTCTTTAAAAACTGTTAACAGCCAAAAAGATATTGCCTCGCTTAATATTGATAGTAAAACTGCTTCTTACGTTGATATGAAACAGGATGTAGTTACTCTTGACTTAATAGGCGATATCTTTCAGGATGTAAAAAGTTTTTCTCAGTACGTCTATAGTCGCTATACTCCTAACGTCGATATGAACGGCAGTAGTGTAGTGGTCAGAATAAATTCAAAAAATATAAATATTGATTTTTCTAATAAAGAATCTTTTGCATATTACTATGCTCAAATTTCAAGTACAACTGATAAAATTGATTATGATTTGAATTTGTCTATGCAAGATCTCGTTAGTCTTATTAAGAAAAACGGAGCCTTTGACGTAATGGTGGAGATGAAATGAGTATATTAAATATCGTGAACAATTTTGACGGAATAGTCTTTGATGTAAAGTCAAGCTCTGTATCAATTGGTGACATTGACAAATTAGTTGAATCAAATACATCTTTGCGCGTTATTGTAAAAAATTGGGATAAATATTTTCTTTCTAATAATTTTAAATATTTAAATAGAATTAAAAAATCTGCCGAGTTATCTTTTTCTGTGATTGGACGTAACAACGCCGATATATCTCAGCTCAATGAATTTACGTCAGGTATGACCGCAAAGGCTCAGCAGGCTAAGATAAAGAGTTCTCAGATGTTCTTTGCCGCCCCTTGGATAAGTATGTCTGGCGGTAAATACATTTGGTCAAATATGAATCTGGGCATGGAGCCTATTCCCTCTGTGGCTAGACGCTGGATAGATTCAGCTCCAAGTGGTATGCCTTTTGTGTTTATTACTACAGATCCAGAAAATGGTATTACTGATAGTACTATATCCAAACTTCTTGGCTTATCTGGCTCTTCTAAATATCTTATATCCATATATGCAGGGCTAATTAACCCAAGAAGGGGTATTACTCCAGTTTTGGTTTTGTCAATTGACTCATTTCAAGAAATATTAAATGATAAGGAACGAGTCTTTAAAGCTGTCAGCGACTTATATATAAATAATGTTCTTATAGTAATGAGACCCAGCGTCAACAAGAGTAAGGTTACTTTTGAAGAATATGCTCAAATTCAAGAGATTAAAAAGACTTTTGGACTTTTCCTGTATGGCAATCCCGTAGACCAGTCTGGCGGAGTGTCAAAAGATTTGGACAGGTTTAAGTGGACTGTTAATGTAAATAACATAAGTAAATTGACATTTGATTTGGATCAATTTAACATTAACAATCTTTATTATATATAATGGCTATAAAGGGCATATCAATACATCATCTAAATGTCGCAGTCCGCGACCTGAAGGGTCTTCCTTCCGTTGGCGATGTATTTGCATATGAAGGAATGAAGTCTGATGGATTAGCACATTTCGTTTTATGCTCTACGTCATTTCGTTCTGGTTCTGTTGAAATTAAGCCACTAGAAGGCACTAGTCATTTATTAGAGGGTTTTGAGGTCGGTGCTTCTTTCCTTTCAGTAGACGGCAAGAGTAGTTTTGTTGTGGCTGCACCTGGAAAAGAGTCTCCTTCTGGAGCTATTCTGCAAGACGTTTCTCCATTGACGGATATTTCTGAGTATCAGATGAGCTATAGGCATTTTGCTCTTACGTTGGATGCAAGAGGAAAACGGTGGAACCATTCTTTTTTTGATGGCACGCAATTTAGTAAAAGTAATTTTAATCTTAGTTTTTTAAGTATCGGAGCTGCCAGATCTAGGCTTACAACATATTCTGGACCAGACAACCCTGCCATACCATGCTTGCTTCTATCTTCTTATGCATGTCTACTCAAAACTACAGATGTAGATTATTACATGAGCAATGGAGTGACGTTCATGTCTAGCGTTGATGATTCCGTGGTAAGTTCTTCATTGAATCATGTTGTGAATATGTACGATTACGCTTTATCTTCTAATCTGATTAGCAAACTGAGTATGTCTAACGAGCAAATCGATAGCTTATCAAGATATTGTATTGGAATATTTGCGAATCCAATTGATTTGAGTAACGGTATTTTGTGTGCCAAGTTTATAGAGAATGGATCTACATTTTATAGCAATAACCCAGACAGCTATGCTTTTCTGGTCAATTCTCAGCTGAATGGTTCTTTAGTTAAAGTAAAATGTTCGGCTGCTAATGGCGGTATCGTGGAGATTAAAAACACCAACACTCTATCTGACGCAATGCTATATGGATCATATCAAGGTGATTATGCAAACGAATTTTTGCAACAAGATGATTATAGTTTGATGTTCTTCAAATTCAATGATACCGTTGCTTGTTTAGGTGTTTGTTATTTTAAAGATATGTTTTACAATTCAGGTGTTTCAAATGTAAATGGAAAATTTTTACCTGAAGGAAAAAACTCTTTGGGCGCATATGCAACATTGATATCGGATAGTGGAAACAACGCATATATAAATAAAGTTGGAACTTATTTTGACAGCAATTTTACTCAAATAGTTAATATAATTTTATCCACTCACGGCAGATCTGTGAGTGCACAATCAATATCAATAGGAGATGATCCTCCATTTGTAGACGGTAATTCTGTGGATAGGTCGCAAACAAAATTTAATCCTGTAATACAAATAGATAATTATTTTGTTGGCGAGAGCTTACCAGCAATCATTGAGGGCAGGTATGGGACTGATGCTACTTGTGACAACTATGTTGTTGGTAGTGCTTTTTTGGAAAGAAATGTCAGACCTATTTTGCAGAATGTAAATAGAAAAGGATATGCTGCTGTAAGCACAGGTATATCGTATAGACCACTTTATGCTTATGGCTATGGTCATTCAAAGTCTTATTTTGTACCCATGCACGGTAAGATGAGTTTGTATATTCCATATATGTCTAGTTTGTATGAAAGAACTTCTCAAAATAATTTTGCAATTGTTGGAGATATTGATATAGGTCTGCAGGAAAGCGAGGCTTTTAAGTACAAGCAAGCTTCAAATATCGCACATTCTGGATTGTCAGCAACAGAAAATAACTCTATATACTCTGCGCTAGATGGATATTATAAGTATGTAAGAAGCGATGGTTCTATCAGCAATGTTGTTAGGCATAATGATGCCCATGTTTTATTCGGTTTAGCTATGCAAATGCTTTCGTTCTTAGGAAATAATCCGTATTCGAATGATGCAGTAATGAATCAGTCTGTTATTTTTGGGTTTTCAAATCATGGACAAAGTGCTGCTGTTCAACTTGCTTTCTATCTGCACAATATAAATAGAAAAATTTCTGAAGTCACCTACGAAGGTCAGTCGTATTTGGTGTCTTCAGAGGACAGAAGTCTTGCATTAAAAGAGATGCGTAGAATGATATCTAGTATTCGTAACTTTTATAATCAGAATACTAATTCTTTATATTATGATTTAATAAAAGTAATTAATGATTATTCTGTAAAGTTCCCAGATTCATCTATTAAAGATATGAAGACTTCAATCATTGATGCTGCTCAGCTACTTTCTCAAATGATGTTTTTTGGAACGAACTTTGGTGATCCAGAAGTTGACGTATTTGGCATGATAAGAAGTGGTCGAGGAAAGGTGGACCTGACTTCTGTATCTGGCAGTGTTGTCATGAGTTCAGAAAATAGAAATTTTACTACAAAAAATGTAAGCACTGATGTAGTAAATGTTTTAAACATCAAGTCTGTTTCTGCTGTAAGTACTGATCCAGTTTGGTCTGGATGCCGTATTTACGGCGGTCAAGTCGGTGGTACTTATACTTTTAATGGTTTTAATTCATATCCAAATGAGTCATCATCTTTGGCAGTTGATGCAGTAGTAAAAAAATGGATATCAGGTATAGATGAAGTCGGAGATATCCTATCTGGATATATAATATCTTCAAGAGATGATATTCGTGTTGTTGATGATTCAGAAATGGCTGCTCGCACGCAAATATTGGTTGAAAGCGTACTGAATTACTCTAAATCTAATGCTAATCAAGATTTTAAGATTGGAGTTTCATATTCACCAGTATCATATGACGGCATATTAAAAGATGCGAAGTCAAATTTAACAAGCGGATATATTATTAGTTCTGATAGAATTATAAATAGAGTCATCATGCCAGCTCTAACGTCTGGAGCTAGATTGATTAGCCAAGCACTGGATACTGATGCCTTCATAATTAAATGTTTTGATGATATAGATAATTTTAGTTCTTCTAGCGTTGGTTTATGCTTAGTCGAGAACATATATGACCCAGATCATTTGTCAGAATATTCATTATATAATTCCAGTAATATTGTTGCTTATTTTAATGGTGCAATAATGAGTGGCTCAGCTGGCGATAAGTTTACAGACATAGAGACATTAAAAGGTAAGAACTATTTTTCTACAAAAGAAGACTTTGTTCAACATGCATATCCTCCTGGATCTGACATAGTAGATTCCGACGTACAATTTGAAAGATTTAATTTAAGAAGAAATATAATAGCAGCATATCAGAATATGTTAGCAGCTGAAATATCTAAGATATCAGATTTTATATCTACTTATAATATATCAGATAATCCTCAAAGAAAATCTTTCTCTACCGCTGGAGGGGATGGAAACGATGGGGTCGCAGAGGTGTCTTCTTCAGTGCGTTTAACAAATAATCTTTTTGGTCATAATATGCTTAGATCTTGTGTCGTAAGTCTTGGGGAGGAAGTACTCGATTCTCATTTCACTCATAATATATTTAGCAATCCGTATACAAGTCTTTCTTCAACAGATATATTTACATTCAATAGTATAGATAATTTCAAAATTAAGAAAATATTCTCAAGAGATAGTTCATTCAAGGATAGTTATATAGAGCGCACAAAGCTAATAGGATGGGGCCGTTTGTCTGGAGTGTTTCCTTCCCCGCCAAATGAGTTTTATACTGCAGACGGTATTAATGTCCCATCTGGAGAAGGTGTATCTCACAACGAGAAAGACATTATATTTAATCAGCCAGGAGCGCCATCTGGTAGCTCCGGTAGTTCTGGATGGCTTGGATATAATGGTTAATTTTTATAAGACGATATAAGAATATATAATGACTCAATATATTGATACATCTTTAATTAATGACAATGAATTTTGGGATGCGTCTAGCTGGCGTAAGATGTGTCGTGAACTTGCTGGCCTAAGGGGGCTGGCTCCAGCGGTACACTTTCACAATAATGTTAATGATAACAATTCTTCTCAGCTTGCTGATGATGACCGGATTTTTAGAGTTCACACTCATGTAAGGCTATATGTATGGGGAATGGAGATGTACGCTGGCGCATACGATACTCTAAAGATTTATTGGAGAAGCACTCCTCCTGATGCAAATTGGACACTTGACGGCGGATGGACTCTCATTAAAGGTGCTGGAGCATTTTACGCTGGCCCTTGGACGTATCCAGGCGCAAATCCAAAGGGTACTCCAGAAAATACATTAGGTGGCACCAGTGTCGGGTTGGCTTTTCCAGCCACTAATCCTTTGCCTGATGGATCTACTCAGTCTACTGATTATTTTTACAATCAATGGTTAGTTGAACTTTTACACAGTGGCAACATGTACACGATGGCTGGTCCAGACGTGATCAATACTGGAGGAAAAGGATATCATACAAAAGCCTCAAATTTTTTAAGATCTTTTCTTTTAATGAGAGAGGGCTATTGGAAATTTGTTTTAGACGAAACTGCGTCTCCTTACTATAACGATTCATTGGGCTATCCTGCTAACGGTCCAAATTCTGATTGGCTTCGTGATTTTGGATTAATGTCTCCTGTAAGCTATTCATCTAACCCAAATCTATACGGCTCATTACCTGGCCACATTGATGCAGATAAAAGTTTGCATTTTAATAAAACTGGGGTTCGTTACAGATCTCAATTCACAAGAGTATTAAACGTCCAATCTTTTTTCCCTGATAAAGATTTAGTAACAGGAAATAATTTCTCTAGAACTTATAAGACAATGACTCCTGGAGTTTCTACAAATGATTATGTTGTTAATGCTCCATACACTCGCGTAACTGGCTATGGCGCGGAATGGGGAGGAACCTTGCAGGCAGAGACCGGTAGTCAGTGGAAGATGTTTATAAAGACAAGGAATTCATCTGGGCAAGATGACACGACAGGTTTTCCATATACGGAGGAAGTTGGCTCAAATGAAAGATTTGGTAATGTAAAGTTCAGGCATACTCCCCTTTTTAAGAAAAAAACTATAAATAGAAGGCATCTGTATTTTGATGGTGTGACTGTAAACGGCGATCAAACGGTGGTTAGATTGTGGGAGACAGATCCGATTTATGTAGTACAGGACGTACCTGCGACTGGCTTAGGTGGAGACTCTAGTTTGGCCAAAGGATGGCTCATTGATTTTAGGGGAAGCATTTTTAAGAATTGTACATTTAAAAATGTGATAATAGCCTCAGAGTCTAGGACTTGCTGGTCTGGCTGCTCCTTTGTAAATTGCAAATTTATCAATTGTGCGGTGAATCCAATTGGCGACTCAATACTTTTTCAAGAGTGTTCTTTTCAGGGGTGCAGTCCTAATGGATATGACACCATGAACTGCGGCTCTCTTACTTCAAGTGCAATTATAAGCTCTCAGTTTTTGAATATTGATAGATTTTTTATAGCAACTGCTGGCGCAGGCCCTGTTTCTGATAATTTGATTTGGAGAAACATATTTGATGGCATAGTGAATCAGTCTGCGGGTGGCGAGATATTCACGTCAGAATTTCCAGGTTTTATGCGATTTAATGCTCAGCTATACTCCTTCACTCCTCAGCTTATGGCATTTACTGAATATATAGGGCAGCAACATGAATTTTCTAGAAACATGTTTATTTTTAATACAATTTTCAACACCAATGGAGGCATTATGTCTCCATATGCAACATTTTCTCGTGCTAATTTTTATTACGGTAATTGCATTTATGATGGAGTAAGAATTGCCCCATATACAATTGAGTCCGTTCAGGATAAGTGTTTATACGAATCTTGGGCGCATAATTTTATACATAAGATACAAATTAACTTTGACAATAGGACGTATCATGCAAGATTCTTGCTGAATACCATATGTCGCCCTCAGGACGCCTACGAAAAGGGTTCTAACAATCAGTATGCTAGTTCCGCTGGTGGAGAATACCCTTTTATAGCTACGCAAGATAGAGATGCAACTATATGGTATTGTGGACAAAGTCATGGCATGGCCAATAAGGTTTTGAAAAATATCGTTATTAACTGGGGTGATTTCTTCATGAAACACTGGTGGGGTCCATGTTCTACTTTCTTAAATTTCCATCACGTATATGATCCAGACTTTGATATTAATTCTAGTAGCGACGTTTATTGGGGTAATAACAATAAATGGAAATATGTAAATGTTGCACATAGAAATTATTTTTTCTTTCCGTGGCCTTTACGGAGATATGCATGGACCGATGGAGATATAGGTAGAAAAAATGCCGACGGAAGTCCATATGCAGAGGAGCGCAGCCGAGGAAACCTGCAGACGATGCCAGTGGAGTACTCGACATGGGACTATGATGAAGTGGCGCAAACTTATATTCAGAGGCCGTATAAGTGTTCTCAAGATCCTGTTGATATAGGGAAGAGAAATTTGTGCAGGGCAATTTACGTAAAAAATTCATCTTCTGGAGTTTATGAGATGAAAAATGATGGATCAGTTTTTTGGATAAGTCAAATGTTTAGACCCGCTGGGTCATTACCGTAATTGGAGTATTTATGTGGAAAGCTTATGATGCATTATCGTGTTTGAGAGAGACTGCAGGTCTAAGGGGGGTCGCTCCTTCTATTAGATTTAATGAACCTATCCCCGGCCTTGGGAGTCGTGAGGTCATGCACGTCCCTACTTCAGAAGACGTTTATCTTTGGGGTGTAGAAATGTTCAGTAAGGGAATAGATTGTGTAAAAATAACTTATATTACTACAAGTGGGTCAGCTGAAGTAATAAAAAATGGTGGAAGCTATATCTCTGCCTATAAGGGTAAAAGTTATATGGCATTTTCTTCTGCATCTGCAAGTGTATCTGAAAAGCTGCCATTTGAAGACTTCTGGGAAGAGCCATATTTGGTAAATAAAAATGATGAAAAAATAATTAAAAGCAATTTCTTTAGAAGTTTTAATTTTTCAACTCCTGGGTATTACAAAATTGAATTAGATGAAACTTTTAATCCAGATTATCTTAATCCTGATTTTATGCCGGTTGATTTTAGCGCTAATTCAGAATACGATGTAAATAGATACACTATACAAAAATCAAGAGATACAACTAATGAGTCATATGTTCGGTCTAATACTGGACTTAAAAAGATAATTTATATCAGAGCTATTCCGCGATCTAATGACATAGTTGATGGTTCTGCAATTTCTAGAAATTTAGTAGATTTGCCACCTGGTCTTGTTCCAACAAGAAATGTAGGAAGGGTTCCTTATAACGATGGTTCTTATAGAATCGAAAAAATTGGGCCGTGGCATTTACGAGGAAACAATTCTTATTACAGAATTGATGGATACAATAATCAAAATTTTCCAAGCGCTGACTACACTCATAGTTATTATGGTCGAGTCGCAGTGATAGCTCCCAAGTACACATTAAACGATTTTTGGGATAACTATCTTGAAACTTCATATCGACCATACTATATTGTGCATCGTCAAGGTTGTCGCTATATAAATATGCGTAACGGTATTATGGAGAATATAACATTTTATGGAAGTGAGTGGCTGGTTGGACATCAGTTCTTGGTCATGCCAAACTCTTACTGGTATGATTATGAAGATTCAATAGTTTCTGAATCAGAAAGAGCTGCAAAAGGATTGCCAAGTGGAGTAAATTATCAGTACCCTTTTCAGTGTGTGCAACATTTAGATAGCCAAGACAGCAACGGAGCGCATGTATTAATAGATATGCGCGGCGCTGTATTTAAAAATTGCACATTTGATAAGCATGTCTGTAGTAGCATAAATGAAAGATTTGTAATGCTTGATGGTGCAGTATTTGAAAACTGTAAATTTATTGGCTTAGGTCTAGACTATTTTAGAAGTGGTGGTTTGCTTATAAAAAATTGTTCTTTTGAAGAAATATCTACCCTTAATGGCGTATCTCTTTCTTTTCAGTGTGGTTCTTCTTGTTGCATTATGGGTTGCACTCAAAAGTATACAGAAAGAGGTACTCTTTGTACGATAAATGGTGGCCAGATAAGCGACAATATATGGATAAGACATTCGCTCTATGGCATAGATAGATTTCAGAATGCAAATGAGCATTGGAATTGTGAAAATATAAGTGGAGACACTCCGTACCATGCTTGGGACAACAATATGTGGATTATGGGCAGATCTGCTGCTGGTCCTGCTGGTTTGGGAAGTTATAGCACTGCTTCAAAGTTCAATATTGTAGCATTTAGTTCTTTTGATTCATCTGTTGGTGCCGGTAGCTTCGATTTGTTTAAAGAGGAATTCCATGTTGGTAGTCTTTACAGAAATGTTCATTATCATTGTTTTTTATATAATGATACAATTGGCTTTAGTGTAAGAGTTATTAGAGATATAGAAGATTGTAGAATTTTAAATTGTATATTTAGAAAGCCACATTGGAGTCGCAATCCTGTCTCTGGTTTTACGTGGACTGGAAATGCTGTTGATGATAACAAAGGAAGTGAATTTTACGGCGTAGACGGTTGGTTGCAAATTTTTGGCAGCGGGCCAGCAAGTCCCAAAAGAAATTTGATGTCAGAATGCGTATTGATTGACTACTTTGACACAGTTGGAGGTTTTTATGGAACTTATTATAATACAGATAATCTATGGCAACTTAGCGATGTTAATCCAAAAATAGATGATTCTCTTTTACTCAGTGGTAAAAATATAATATACAATTTACGAAAAATTATAGAAGATTCTGCAAATGATTCATATGCAAAATTTTCATAAAGTTATATAAATGGCATACAGAAATTATAGTTATTATCTTGGATTGAGAAAGCTAGCTGGTTTACGATCAGTAGCACCAGCTGTCGCCTATTTTGACACTAATTTTGGCCAAACAGCGTATGCAATAAACAAAAATGAAGTATTTCATCTTTGGGGCTGCGAGATGACTGCTTTGCGAGCAGACTGTGTTCGCATTAGATATAAAAGCTCTTCAACGGGGCAATGGGTCGTTATAAAAGACTATTTGAATCAAACATCATTGAGTGTTGCTGGTAGTAGTTCAGGCCCTGATTATGTTCAGGGATTTCCTCAGGCAAGCGGCAATTTTGTAGGTTCTGATGGCAACGGAAATAGTACAATATATAGAGCCAATGGAGTTGACTACGGGAATGAAGAGAAGCCGTATGGTCCTATAGGTCAGCCTGTTATATGGCATAACGATGGTGGTTCTGCAGAGATAGATGTCTTATTTGAGAATTTTTCTCGAGCATTTAAATTTCTGGTTCCCGGATATTATAGCATAGATTTTGATATCACTAAGTCTGCGCTTTATAAACAATTAACCACCAATAATCCAATCGTTAATCCAGACGAAATGGATTATAATAATTTTAGTAAAAATGCGACTGTTCCGTGGACTCCGGTTGATAAGGCTACTTTGGAGCATGGAGATTTATTAGTTTCTAATATATTAGTAAGATGCGTTGACAATGTAGACGTAATTAACGCCTCTAGTTATTCTTTATCTCCATACGCAGCAACTTCTCAGCGCCAGTCTGGCTTGCCTACTTCTTCAGCTATTAGCGTATATAGAAATCCTGGACTGGTCGTGAACTCAATAGAATATGATTCTGGTACGACAGCATCAGCTGCTCTTGCGAGTCAAGATTATATTATATACGTTTCAGATTCAATTGGCAATGATTCTTGGACTGGTCAAGAGTCAACGGTAAGTGGAATGAATGGCCCAGTAAAAACTATACAAAAAGCAGCAACTTTAGCCAGAAATTATTCAGGTGGCCAGAACGTACAGATTCAAATTCGTGGCGGTAACTACAAAATGCTTGGTACTGTTACCAATCCAATTTTCTACTTAAATGCAAATGATAGTGGGAAGAATGGTAGATTCGTAACTTATAAACCATTTGAAAATGAAGAAGTGATTATATCTGGCTCTGAGTCTATATCAGCTAGCGCCTTCGCAAAAGTAACTTCTTCTGATTCAATTTGGAATAGAATTTCAACAGCAGCAAGAGGGAATGTATATGTTGCTAATGTTTCTGCATACGATCTTGGTGAACTACCAGAACATTGGAGAGGCAATCTTCTTGGCGGTGATGATCGTAACTTTGGTGTATCTCAACAGCTACCAGGAGTTGCTGATTTGTCTTTTAATGGTCAAAAAATGACACTGTCAAGATGGCCAAATAAAAGTAGTTTAACAAGTGATGGATTTACTTTCTCTGAGTGTGCTACAATCTCTTCTGTGATTGACACTGGTACAAACGGAGTTTACTACGTAGACCCATTTTACTTATCTACACAAGCGTATAATGCGTCAAGAACACCTGCCGAGAGTACTAATGGTTGCTATGGACGAGATGAAGATGGAATAGCAGATCCAAGTTGTTTTAGAAATGGAGTATTTACATATTCTTCTAATTATGATTCTGTAATTTCTAAATGGAAAACATCTGGATTGGCTGAGGGCATTTGGTTGTCTGGTTTCTGGAGATGGGATTGGGCGTTTGAGACTTACAAAATTGTCAGTATTGATACTTCAACTAGACAGATCACAGTAAGATCTAAAAATAGTCATTATGGTATACAAAATTATACAGTATGTGATTTAGTTATTGCTGGCACTGGTGGAGACGATTTTGTTAATGGTAGTTATATCGCGAACCCAACACCAAGAAGATGGGTTGCATATAATATCCTGGAAGAACTAGATTCTCCTGGTGAGTATTACATAGATAGAGTAAACGAAAAGTTGTATTTCTGGCCACCATCGGCAATTAATAGTTCTTCTGATATCCGTCTCACTCATCGTGCTGTTGCTGGTCCATCCGCAAAGTCTACTGGTAGATTTGAGATAGGATTTAATCCAGATACTGGAGAACCAAGCACAACTTGGGCTGGGGATGCTGGATCTGGTCCTGCCTTCCCGTATCCTGGCTGGGTAGATATGGACGGAGTTGGTTATAGTCAAACAGGTGGCGCAATACAGTCTCGTCATGTATATAACAGTAAAAATACACTAAGATCTTTGTGGAAGTTATATAAAGTAAATAATATTATTATTGAGGGACTTACGTTTAGAGATAGCGCTGGAAGCGGTCTTGAAATGCAGCTATGCGAAAATATAACTGTAGTAAAGTGCAAAGTAAACAATATAAGAAATCACGGAATCAAAGCTCCTGGTGGTAAAAATATAACTATTGATAGTTGCACAGTATATGATATTGGATTAATCGGTATCATCAATACTGGAGGTAACAAACAAACACTAACACCAGCAAATAAAGTGATAACAAAATGTTCTGTCAAGAGATGTAATCTGCTTAATCAAGTAGAAGCATCTGTTGTTATCCATGGCTGTGGTAATACTTTGTCGTATAGTTTAATTTCTGATGGCATGACTGCTGTTTGGTGTGATGGTAATAATCACATAATTGAATACAATCATTTTGATAATATTGGACACGGACAGGATGATGCTGGTACAATTTACAGTGGTAGAAATTCATCTGCTTTTGGTCATATTATAAGATATAATTTTTTCAACAACTGCGGTTCTAGATTGCCCGGTGGATGTCAGTATGATAACGTCAATGGATGCGGTGGTCGTCCCTTTGTAAATGGCCTGCCAACAACTCCACCAAACCCAAATGAAACACAATGGACAATTGGAGTGTACTGGGACGATTTAGAATCTGGTCATACTGTAAAGGGTAATGTATTCTACAACTGCGGTAGTGGTCCCAAGGGTGGTGCTTGCGGATTTAATGGTGGAGTTTATCATAATGTAGAAAATAATATAATAATTGGATCTGCTGTTGGCTATGGCTCATCTATGTATGGCTCCAATTACTGGAATGATTCATTAAGGGGCAAAAAATGGTCAACTTATAATCCAAATAATTGGCCTTGGTATGAAACTGGTGGACCTTTAGGACCAAGCGGAGAAGTAAAAGCATATACTGGCTATGGTCCATACAATGCAGAATGGGTAATTGGACATGGTGCTGGCGGATTTGACTCATCTAATTGGGCTGGTATTATGCACGCAGTTGATATCCGTAGGCCAGAATATGTTTCATCTTATCCAAACTTGGCTAAACTTATAAAGCAGAATGCAAATGGAGATCCTGAACTAGACATTACTAATATAAATGATTTCAAAAACATCGCAAAAAACAATGTAATTGTCCAATGTGGGCAACCCCTGGCTACTTGGCCTGGATCCGGTGGTGGTGTACCTGTTGGTGGATGGATTGTTAGTGGTGAAGTTGTAACCAATACATATCCAGATTTTGTAAATACTGCTGCTTTAAATTTTAAATTAACACCCGCTGGACTGAACGCGATTAGGGCGCAATCTCCAACATTTGAAGATATCCCATTTGAAAATATACCAACTAAGAATTATGTGCCGGAGGCATACAGTGTAAATACTACAACTGGTAATAAGACATCCTGCTCATCTGACAAATATATGATTGACACTTCGTATTTACCGATGTTCACTAGTGCATCTAATGATCAGAACATTTCTGTTCCTCCATCATCAGTAATGAGAAATTTTAGAAATCGCATATTTGATTCTGTGGTATTTAACGGTCCTGGTGACTTTGTCATGCATGAGCAGTTACAGTCTGGTGCTCGCTGCGCCATTACAGTTGACATGAGAAACACAAGATTTTATCACTGTGAATTTAACAGTATAGTTTTTGGTGCAGATAGCGGTTCTCAGTTAATTTTAGATGGATCAATATTTTACTCTTGTGATTTTAGGAATTGCAAGTTTAATATAAGTCCTAAGAATATGCTTTTTAATAAATGTAGAATTAATAATTGCCATGAGTTTATGAATGCATACGGTGCTTATGGAAATGCATTTGCTGGACTTGCTGCAAATGATGTGCTTAACTTATTCAATTTTATTGGTGGCAAATCTGGTAACGACAATAACTTGTTTACATTTATAAATGTCAATTCATCTTTAAGTCAATCGACACATAATTGTTTTATATCATGCATTCCTGGTTCAAGTGGTTCGGGGTCTTTTTCTGGTAACATAGCATTTAGAAATTATGTGGACGGTAGCGATGGCGATCCAGTCCATATAGGCAAAGTGAACGCTCACGGCAATTTGTTCAGTAACAATTACTTCTTTTCATCTGGTAAAATTTCGCTTGCAGATAATCAAAAGGAAAAGGAAAAGCGCTTTAATAAAGATTCAAATCAATATCCAATATTAAGACAATACGTACAAAACACTTCTACATATGACCCATTAAAAGACACTAATCACTGGTACACTAAAATCGACATTGGAACATGCGGTCCAAATTCAACTCTTTTTTATGATGGTATGAGCTCAGGTTTTGTGAGCGCCTGGCAGGGCAATCGGTACGGTGATGTGAATGGTCAAACAGGATATGACTTATTGACAAGGGCATTCCCTTTTGAGTGCGACCCTGTTGATCCGAATGTTTCTAGTCCTTGGCACAATGCAATCTATGAATTAACAATAGACAAGTATCAGTGGGGATTTAGGAGTTTTCAGTATAATTTCCTATTTGGATCTTGCGATGGTAATACTCAGGTTTCTTTTGCAACATGGAATAAATGGAAGAACAACTATACAGACACTAGTCCAAATAGTTCTTTAGAGTATCCTAATTCAAAATGCAAGGCTAGATGGAAGGGAATGACTCAGGCCATAAGGTCCGTTCTTGAGGGCAATCTTACACCAAAAGATGGCAGGCAGTCCGTAGCTGAGCCTTGCAACGTTGCTCTTTACATACAAAGCTGTCGTGGATATTTTATGTACAGAAATGCCACCAACGCCATTTGGAATGGCTTACCTGGGACTAACGCTCAAAAGGATGCTGCTTTTTATGCAATCCTTGACGACGTAATAAATGATATCATATCTATAAAGGGTAGAACTCAGTCCTCTGGAAAAATGTCTGTCATATTAGATGCTGTGTCATATAGCGCAACGCCTTCACACATAGAATTATTTAGAAGTTGTTCTGACTATAGAACCGATGCGCTTGAATTAGCAGATTGGTATATAAAAACAAAATTAGAACAAGCTGGTATCCAAGTATTTTATGAGTCAAAATACAAAAAGACTGCTAATAAAGCAGACATTGGTAATGGAACCGTATCTTCAATTTCATACCCTGTAGGTTGGGCAGGAGTCCCCTTTTACGCGGATGACTACTGGATTTGGTACACTAGTCCGAATAGACCTACACCTCCTGGTCCAGGTGTCTTTTCTAATTGGGTTGCTAATAGTGATGTGCCAATCATATATCGTGGACTTAACGCATATTGGCCAACTAATGCTGGAGAAAGAGCAGTCGATTTATATCATTCAATTAGTACCGTTAATGTTGGAAATGCAGTAAGAGATTTAAATATAAACACTGCAGATAATCCTGGTCCGTTGGTGAATTACTATACAGCTCAGTATGCAGCTGCTGCTCTATATTCCTGGAGCGATCATTTTAGATATTATGAAAATCTTAAGTCAGGATCAGGTGTATACAAGGGCGTCTTATTATCTACACCAAATTACATGAATGTAGATTTTGGTTTAGTTTCTAACGGCTATGACGTACTTCCAATATACTCCACAAATCCATCAACTGGACAGCCTTTTGATCCATATAATTCTTACTGGAGACTGGATGTTACTTATGCAAAAAATAGTGTATTCTTTATTAATGGTGCGCAAAGATATTTTGACTCAGCATCTTTTGTCGCGGACCCTACAGGATATCGGGGAGTTTACTGGACTCAGGCTGGTTTAAACTACTGGGATCAAAACATACGACAGTCTTCACTTGCAGATTTTGTTAACGTGATACGTTCTTTTACGTCTCAAGCTGCGCCTCAATCTGCGGTTGCAGAAGGATGGAATGGTTCAGTTTATCCAAATGACTCATGGACAAAAAGCATAATAACTTCAGGCATGTATAGTGAATGGACAAGTGTCCCATATGTTCCAGATGAAAATTTTGATTTTTTTGCTGCATCTTGGAAAGCTCCTGTAAATGTGACCAGAAACACAGACTTAATTGTTCAGTCTTATTTCCCATGGGGAAGGATTAGTGCTAATCCCGCAAAAGATGAAGGAACACCAGATCCATCGGATGCAGTAAATTTTTATATAAGTAATAATATTCCTGTTGGAAAAAGAGTAATGATTCCGCAATTTACTCACGCAGCTTTTGTTGATTCTTGGGCTACCACTCAGCCCGGTGGGCGCATTCAGGATGGATATCATCCAGATGACGCATGTCGCGATTCATCATCTAATATAGTTACAGCAGATACAAGTGATCCAAGAGGCGGCATATATGCAGGTATTCAATCTTTTGCGTCTCCTTGGATGGATAATGCTACAGTTAGAGTTAAAAGCCTTTGGAGTGACTGGCTTGATGGTTTTAAAGCAAGAGGTGGGTCAATTGACTATATGTTGGGAGATCTTATTGATGGTGGAACATGGAGCCCTGTAGCATACTGGAGCTCTCTATTGCGCCAAGATGGCGGAGCTGGTGCAGGTTATCTAACTCACTTGAATTATATTGTGAATGATCCAAGAACCCAGTCCACTACAGTTGGAAATGCACCAATTCACGGCTCGCTGTATAGTCAGCTAAAGCTCGATCAAGGACAAGCATTATCTGATTTTAACACTGCTAATTTAGCAGATGGATTTACTGGAGGCTATAAAATTTTGAATTTTGTTACAAGTAGACTTGGCGCACATTATGTTAACGAAGGATTCTACAAACCGATTCAATCAAAGTTCCCAGAAATGCAAGTATCAAACTGGATGAATCTTCGTTTAACAGAATCTGATCAAGCGCCAGATTTAAATGGACATCGACAACAAATTGATAATACTATGGGAAATGCTGTTGCTGCAGTAACATATGGAAATATGGAACTCGCTGGAACTGTTTATGAAGTAAACACGTCAGATCCAACAACTTTGTCATACAATCCCTCAACAACTAAAAGATATGGATATGATAGTGGTGGCAACAAGAGTGGATGGAAGTGCTTTTTACTAGATCAACAGATGTTGCGAGCTAATGTAAGGAATTTAGATACGGGGTATAAGCTTCATATTTGGATCCCTACGACTGCTACTTTTAATATTGCGTCGCATATGGGCGGTTCGGGGACTTTAAAGCAAATTGAATATTGGAAAGAATTGATAAAACACGATGCTATGTTGTGTCCAGAAATATTTGGATATTGGAATTATTACTCATTTAGTGATGAAGATCAAGTTTTTGCAGACGTCTTAGCTGACATAAACGTTCAAACTGATGGAAAAAGGATGTTACGTCTTCCAGCATCAACGAATAAATTTACTTTTAATGATCATTATTTGGCTACAGGAGCAACAAAGCCAAACCAAACAAATCTTTGGCGTATTACTACTAATTATGATACTGTAAATACATTAGTAGTAAATTCTACCTCTTACAATGTTAGAACCACGCCAGGAATTTGGTTTGTAACAACTGCCATGACAATTACATTAACAAATTATAACGCAGCAACAAAAACCTTAACACTCTCAGCAGAGACAAGTGTTGTTTCCAACCCGTGGTATTTACTCTATGACTCTTTTCCGGGTGACAATCCACCGACCATTGGTAACTCGCAGCCTTACATGCTTGTTGGGCAGTCCGACGTTGATGTATCAATCGCTACCACCGGGATTATTGATCCGGCTAAGGCTATCGCCCAAGTAGAAAGGCTAATTCAAGATGGACAAGGATCTGAGTGGGGCGTTCTTGACTTTGAAGAGCCGTTCGACGCCATTTGGAACACTGGGCCCTCAGATCCAAGGTACCAACCTGCTCTTGATTCCATGGTTGCCACAATTCGTGCATTGAAAGCACGATATCCAAACATTAGGTGGACCTATTACGGAATCCCGAGAATCCCTTACTGGTTTTCAGATGGAATCTGGAATCAATTCACTCCGGAGCAGCGTGTGGCTAAGTATGTCCAGTTGACAGGTATCGTTGAGCCTCTTATGACAGAGATGGATTTTTTCATGCCTGGCGTGTACGACGTTTACGAAAGAGCACAGGGTATGCCATCAACCACCGATACCGATGCCACAGAAGCCTGGTGGAGGCGTGCAAACGTAGAAGCTATCTCACATTGGTTCCAGTCACGGAACAGGGAAGTTCCCGCGATCATCCCACTTGTTTCTCCGTGGTTCCAGGGGGGTGGCTTTGCCACTGAATTGATGCCTATCCCACCTTTGGAGTTTCTGGAAGATCAAGTCCGACCCCTCGTGATAGCCGGAGCATCAGGGATCGCGGTGTGGGGGGCAATGAAGTACTACCTCTACGTTGCTCAATGGCCGGGCGATCATCCAAGTGCGGCGTTCTTAGAGCTTCGCAACACGATCCAACAGGTGTTCTGTCGCGACTACCTGAACGGTGCTGACCCTGCTAGTATCGATTGGACTTCACCATCTGTTGGGCAACAACTTGGCGATGCTATGAACGCAGTTATGGTCAATGCACTTACAGCGATTTGGAGTGTGCGACCATGATATTTAAGCACGTCAAAGCCGATGCCGTACTCGCGGACTGATAGAGGGTAGCGAATGAGGCATGTGAGCTATTGCACAGCGTCACTAGCGCAAATCTCGGCAGCGGACGTTTGACTTCTTTAGGAACAACTGCCATGACAATTACATTAACAAATTATAACGCAGTAACAAAAACCTTAACACTCTCAGCGTCGTAATATGAATATATTAACATTTTACTACTTTTAGTTCAGATTCTTGTATTTAATTTTTTATTAACAAATTAAAATATATGCGTTATATGGCTTTTTAATATTACACAAATGATAAATTTATAAAAAATAGAAAATAGATTGTCGCTCCGATATTTAGGTATTTTTATGTAAATACGATAAATATATGGTAGCCCAAAAACGGTAAATTCAATGGCATGGAATAAAATTTCTGACACTAATCCATTTGCGCAGACTATTGATGTATCTACGGACATAATTGATCCTCCTATTGCTCGATGGTCTGTGGTACCCATGCAATGGGCGCACGACGGCGATGTAATTAAGGCTGCAGTTGTTGCATACCACCACAGTGGCATAAATAGGGTTGAATTTACTTGTGATGGTGGCGAGGACGATATCGGAGCTCACAAAGCGGTTGTTTCAAACCCTATTGCTGACGCAGTTTCAAAGCAAGATGAATACGCATGCAATCTATTTATCGATGGCTCATGGACCGAAGGTATCCATACCGTTCGCGCAATAGTTTATGCAAATAATGGGTTAAAAAGAGTTTTACAAGGTACGTGGTTGCCAAAGGGCGTTTCTTCAGGTGAAGATTCCGATTACAGTGATTCTGGCGAGACTGATTTTACATTTATAGTTAATCGTGGCACTTATGATGGAACAACTTTATGGGTTGACAGTGTAAGTGGAAATAATGCAAATTCTGGAAGTAGCTCTGCTCCGTTAAAAAGCTTGTGGGTTGCTATAGAGAAAGTGCATTCTCTATACGTTGATGGTGCATATAAAGAAGACAAAATTATATGTAAAAAAGGCAACTATCGCATGAGTCCTCTTAAGCCAAGTGACTGGCAGCTTGGCTCTTTGCCAGCTTCTCTTAAGCTTGGGTCTGGAAGAGTGGGTTGGCTTTCCATACAGGCAGATACATTAGCGAATAAAAAAGATGTTGTCATAACTAATAAGAACTCTAATTTTGGATCTGTTGTAGCAGCTTTAGCTTCCGCTGCTCCTAATTTGGTCTATACGAGATTTACAAAAATACAGAACATCACGATTGAGAATTACAATGACGGATCTTCTTCTATTACTGGAGATAAAAACAGCATATTCTCTATTGACTCAACAGTTAATCTTGGCAGATTTGGACTATGGCTAGATAGCTGCAACATAAGATGCAGGGCTGGAAGTACAGTTGAAACAATCGAGTCCAACTTAAGCACCACTACTAATGCTGCATATCCAGAAGTTAGTTCTAATTTGTGTGGATTTGCAACAAATGTATTTGTGAATAATCTTTATTCTGGCCTTAGAAATTTCGTTCTTGCTAGACAAGTCGGTATCGGTGGTTTAATATCTAATGCCTTCACAGACTGCCCATGTGTAATGTCTTGTACTGTAGGCAATGTCGGCAATGTTGGCTCTGCCACTAATTGTGCTCTTGTAAGCATACAGAGCAGTTCTATATACAAATCAAATATAATTGTTTCTAAAAATAATGCGACTAATTTTTCTATTCCTGCCTTGCGCTTAGAGTCGTATAAGACGCCAGATTATTCTTCAATTGGTCAAGGCTATGGTGGAATTATATTTTATACCACAAAAAATGGTACTGTAAAATGGGTTGCTGGGTACAATCCTGATCCGTCTTCTTCTGGCGCAAGCACTCTTGGAGAAGGCATAAAGAATAATACTCCTATCAGTAACGGGACTCTTGTTAATACAGGAGGCGTTGACTTGACTCCACCTCTTGATATCGGAAAGTGTAAGCAAGTTGTAACTGGTTACAGGAATGCTCATGCGTTAAGGATAGATGGCACTGTTGTTTCATGGGGAAACAGCGAGATTCGCCAAATGTCTGATATTTTTAATTCTCAGCTTCTTTACTATCAACAGCCTGGTCGCAAACTTTATGGAGTAACGATTAAGAAGATAGCCGCTGGCGCAGACCGTGTGCTTGTTCTAATGAGTAACGGTGAAGTGTTCGTATACGGATCAAATTCTGCAAATACTCTAAGTGACCCAGATACATTAATTTCGCCAATAGGTCTTATTCCAATTCCCGTGGAAGGCGATGCTGAATATGTTACAAACTGGAGAGCCTATGTGCCATGGAAATATGGACAAAGCTTGTCTAGTTATGTTGAAGGATTAAGTATGCCAGCTTCTGGTCCTCCTAATTCGTGTGTGACACGTGCGGAATTGCAGGCAGCAATTGATGGTGGATACAATTCATGGAGGTTATATAGAAACAATTTTACGGGGTGCGATTTACACGAAGGGCCTAACGGACGATACGACACTCCTTATATATCAGGAGGTGTTACTTATCCACCTATTGGTTCAAACACCAGCTGGGCTGGAGTAATAAATTGGGCTCCGTTTACTGGAGCTCCCAATGACTATCAGTTTTCTCGCGACACAAGTGGTGACCCTAGTAGCTTAAACTTTAGTTTAGGCGCTAGCTGGGCCAAGAGCTCAGATAGAATATTAATGACTGTTACCTATCCGTGTACGGCAAATCCAACTGGGATATGCTCATATACATCAGACGGCTATATTCCTAACTCTTCTTCTCCAAATGCTGGACAAAGACCGGGCAATTCTTTGTTTGGTACATCTGGAAATAGATATACAGATATTGCTGCTGGTCGTTCACACAATTTGTTATTAACAGAAAATGGCAATATAGAGATGTGGGGATGGAATTGGTTCTATAATGTAACAGGAAGTGGTCCTCAATCTGTTGATCATTCTTGGGGTAGAGCTGGATCTGGAATTCCAGGTGGAAATTCAAATGATGCTGGCTGGTCCACTCCAGGTCATCCTCGTCCGTTCCCTGATGCTCCATGGGGAGATAATTCTTCTGCAGGGGTAAAGAGCTTAAAAAGAACATCAGGTTCCGTTAAGGGGATTGGAACAGGGTATTACACTAGTTTTGTGATCAAAGCTG